>Ga0210043_1000104_pt1 | contig 92767 bp, 103 predicted proteins | sample CryGeymet201501t_FD_183990 | JGI IMG/M metagenome (GOLD analysis project Ga0210043, IMG submission 183990) | Groundwater microbial communities from Crystal Geyser aquifers in Utah, USA - Crystal Geyser metaG 2015-01t (SPAdes) (version 2) | ecosystem: Environmental > Aquatic > Deep subsurface >... | reverse complement strand
ACATGAATCTTCGGATTAAACATTGTAAACTGAGAATACACCAAACTAAGAAAATCTCAATTTATAATTACAAAAATTAATAAAAAAGCGGACACGATGTCCGCATTAAAGTGTGATGGCGGTTAACTACTTCTTGTCGTATTTTATAAGCGATAATTAAAACATGTTTTGTAGAATAATTTATTCAGATGATGTATAGTCGAGATAAAATTGCATTAAATTTATTCTTTCGTGAAGAAAATCGTATTGCGTTAAATATGCTAGAAGAAAGAGAAATCCGAATGAGTTTATAGTAATCTAAGTTAATATTTTTCTCTTTAGATATAATTAAGAATTTTGGCGATCAATCAATTGATCGTAGGGACTTCTGATAGTGTGAAGCTTTTGCAAGGTTACTCGTGTGTACATTTGGGTTGTTCTTAGAGATTCGTGACCTAATAAAGATTGGATATAACGAATATCAGTTCCTAGTTCCAATAAATGGGTAGCGAAGGCATGACGAAGAGAGTGGAAGGATACTTTTTTTATTATTTTTGCTCTTTGTTTTGCTTGTTCGAATACTTTTTCTGCAGTGCGAATGCTAATCGGCATATATGTTTGTTTGCCTGAGGGGAATAGCCATTTAGGAAAAATAGGAAAACTATCTAAGTATTTGGTAATATCTTTAAAAACTCTATCAGAGAGAATAGAGAGTCTGTCCTTTTTTCCTTTTCCTTGAGATATACGTAAGGTTTTTCGGATGGGGTCAAGATCAGAAGGCTTTAACTGAACTGCTTCACTCACTCTTAAGCCGGCTGAGTAAGCAATTTCTAATAGCATTCTGTGTTTAATATTTTGAGTTAGTTTAATTATTTTCTGAACTTCTTCAAAAGATAGTATTTCAGGAAGAACCTTTTCTTTTTTAACGGAAGGGAATTTTAGATTAGGAAGAAAACCTGTTGCATCTTTGTAATAGAATAGCAAGGAAGATTGGGCAGATAAAAGCGTGGTTCCTCTAACGTCTCTTACATTTTTTAGATAAAGAAGAAATTCAATCAATTCTTCTTCACTAACAAATTGAGGTTGGCATTGGATGAATTCTAAAGCTTTATAATTCCAGAAGAGATAGGTTTTTTTGGTTCGTTTAGAATAATTTTTAAGTTCAATTTGATTTATTAGCTTCTGGAAGAGAGGGGCAATCTGTTGAAGAAGGCTAGGATGTAAGCAAATTCTCTCAAATTTAAGCAATTCGATCCAGGAAGGGTGATTTTTATATAGAGATTTAAAATAGTAACTATTCCTTTTAAAATCAAAATTTCTATCAGGTATAGAATCTGTTAAGAAGACTAAATCCTTTCGTTCAGAAAAATGGAAATCAAAATAGTATCTTTTATCTTCCAGGTAAAGGCGAGGGAGGCTTAGTGACATAGGGACAATTTATTTTAGTTAGATTTTTAATCAACTAAATAAATGTATAGTATTATTTGATCGACATAGCTCCGCCCCCTGAGTCCCATTTAATTTTTAAGAAAGTAACCATAAAATTGGTGATAGGTTTATTAATGGCAAGAGATTATTTCAAATTTACGCACTTTATACAAAAAAACTTACAGTAACATAAGGATTTAACTCGTTTTTCCTCATTTAAAAGCAATAAAAAAGGTTAAATTAAGCATAGCTCTAATATATTTATAAATTTATTTTGCAAAAGTTTCTATAATACGATGACATATATGATTCTCCAATATTTTCAAATTTGTATCAATGAAAGTAGGGATTGATTTCAGTTGTCCAACCTTAAAAATTAATTGAGTATTCGCACCCCTTTTAGAGACTATCATCATGTCTTTATTTAGCGTAACTTTTCTTATTTTAGCATCAACAATTAGTTTAAGTCTTTATACAATTTACAAAAACCAAAGTCTATTAGATCAACTGATTTTACATCCCTTTAAAATGAACAGGGATAATAGTTACTACAGAATGATTACAAGTGGATTTTTACATGCAGATCTGAATCATTTAATTTTTAATATGCTTTCTTTTTATTTTTTTGCCATTCATTTAGAAGGATTTGTTGGATCATTTATTTTCTTTTTATTTTATATAGTAGCTATTGTGATTTCTAATATCGATTCTTTTCTTAAAAATAAAAACAATCCTATGTACAGAAGTCTTGGAGCAAGCGGTGGTGTGGCTGCTATAATTTTTAGTTATATCATTTTCAATCCATCCACTACCTTATATTTATTGTTTGCTATTCCTATTCCAGGTCCTCTATTTGCAATTGGATATTTAGTTTATAGCACTTATGCTTCCAAAGCTATGAATGACAATATCAACCACGATGCACATATTTGGGGTTCAATTACAGGAATAGTTTTTGCATTGGTTTATGACCCAACATCTATAAGCCGTTTGATAGACTTTGTGTATGGATTTTTTTAAAAGTTAAATTTTCAAATCTCATCTTTTTAACTTAGAGAAATTAATAATACAGATTCTGCTTCGATAACCCAATTCTATAATAGAAATTTTAATAAAAAAACTTTTGATTCAATATTTTTTTTTAAACAAAAAATAAGACCGAAGGAACGTGCTTTAATTATGTGGAAAGTAGATATAACAAAATCTGTGATATTGGATCAAGCTTTGAAGATGTCTAGTATCCAAGATCTCGAGGGAATTACAATCGGAAGCATAGCTGCAGAATTAAAAATGTCTAAAAGTAGACTATTTGGTAAATTTCTATCCAAAGAATTTTTACAAATTGAAGTGTTAAGATCTGGATTCGAATTATTTTGAAGGAAAGTTGTATACCCAGCTTTCAAAGCAAAACCTGGTAAGCATAGAATATAGATAACCTTTCAATCTTGGTTAGATTGAGTGAGTGGATCTAACCTTTCTGGTGGTAGTATTTTCCTCTCTAGCATTTCTGAGTTAGTTGATAAACTGGGAATAGTTAAGGATTATTTATTGAAAAATCAAAAAAATAAAGTTAAACAAATATTTAATAATTTTTTAGAAGATTATAAAATTACCAATTAAGGATTAAATATGGAAATAAATAAAGAACATTTAAATACAAATAATCCTAATATAAATTCTAAAAAAAATAAAAATATTTCTAATCAAAATGAATTCTTATCATTTTCCCATAAAAATACATCATCAACAATTGTTGGACTATTTCAAGTAAGTTAGAATTCTATAAAACAAACAAACGTAATATGGGAAAAGTTGCCACTCATATTTTCCTTTCAACTAAGAGAGTTGAAGCATCCAGAAAAGAAACAGATACAATTGTTTCTAGCCCTAGGTTCAACAATCTATGGATAGGCTTTGAGGCATTTACTATTATACTTATAGGAAAAATTTAACAATACTTCGTGTTCCTTTATGATTTTCTATTATAAAGGAACCGTTTAGTTGTTCACATAACATTTTAACTAGTTTTAGTCCAAATCCATTCGAATCGTTGATATTAAAACTTTCAGGAAGTCCGTTTCCATTATCTTGTATTGTTAGTGTTAATTGATTCTCTATATTTGTAAGTGAAATATTGATAAAACAAGACTTTTTCCCAATAAATGCATACTTAAGCGTATTAGTAAGCAGTTCATTAAGGATAATACCAAGAAGAAATAATTTTTTGGAAGGTAAATTAAATTGGTCAATCTGTTTTTCTGTAGTAATATATAAATTGTGTTGAAATAATTCCACTATCGCATCAATCAGATTTTCTAAATATTTTTTAGCGGGGATACTACTATAATCATCACTGAGTAGAAGTTTATCATAGAGAACACTCATACTGAATATTCGAGCCAAAGTATCTTGTAAAATGGAAATAGCTTCTTGATTACTAATAGATTCTAACTGCATTGATAATAAATTAGCAATTGTTGTGATATTATTTTTAATACGGTGATGAACTTCTTTGAGTAAGGTTTCTAATCCTTCTTTTTCTTCTTTTTGAAATATGATTTCTTTATTAGCAATTGTTAATTCAGATGCACGTTTTTGTTTTTCCTCATTCTGAAATATGAGTTCTTTATTAGCAATAGTTAATTCTGAAGCTCGCTTTTGTTTTTCTATATTCTGAAATACAAGTTCTTTGTTAGCAATAGTTAATTCTGAAGCTCGTTTTTGTTTTTCCTCATTCTGAAATACAAGTTCTTTGTTAGCAATAGTTAATTCTGATGCACGTTTTTGCTTTTCTTTATTCTGATATACAAGTTTATTATTAGCATGAATCAGTTCATTCTGAAATTTAATTTCCTTTTTTGCTATAATTAATTCAATATCTCTTTTATTCTTTTCTTTATTTAGTTCTTTCTTTTCGATTAATTCTTTTTTTAATTTAATATTAGCATTGAAAAGTTTAAATGCCATTTTTATTGAAGCATCAAGAACTGTACTACTGGAATTTTTTACAACGTACCCATATGAGGTAATCTTCTCAGTTTTTTCAACAATTTCTGATTCGGTATGGCTCGATAAAAAAATAATGGGTATATCTTTTTCTCTTAGGATGATTTCAGCAGCTTGGGTTCCATCCATTCCTTCGCCCAAATCAATATCCATGAGAATAAGATCGATTTCACCTTTATCTTTGAATTCTTCAACCACAGTATGGGAAGTATTTATTGGTATAATATCGTTTTCTACTTTTTTGTGATATATTTGCTTGCTTTCAGGGAGTTTCACAAGTTCATCAGTTTCTTTTTTTATCAACTGGATTGCTTTTTCACCACTATCGATAGTTATAACATTATACCCATATTTTTCGAGATTCTTTTTTGAACTCAATGCAATTAAGGCTTCATCTTCAACGAGAAGAATCGTTTTTTTACTATTTCTCATTATATTTTATTCCTGCTTTCAATTCTAGCGCTTTAATAGGCGGCTCTACCGAATCTTTGGACATGTCTTTGTCTAATTGATTATTAATTTCTAAAAATAAGATACTTGAAGTATGTTACGTTGAGTACTTTATTAGAATGATGAAATGTCAATTTAATATTTCTTTAAACTTTAAAATATACGAAAATCATTTTAATGCTCTTTAATCGAAAAAGGGAGGTTATTCGGAATGTATCTCGACTCAAACTAATTGAATCAAGTTCACAAAAATTTACATAAGATTGTCTAAAAAGCATTTAAACTTATATCATACATGCAACGAGTCCCGATTTTATAAAATTATATTTAATTTTAATTTTTTATAAATTTCATTTTTATGATAAATCTCTAGCAGGACATATTTTCAAAAAAAATATCTTGCCCAAATTTCTACTGAATTATCAAATATCACGATGTCTTGGCGAATCTTTATAATCATATGCACTCTTTTTTTCCTTACCTGTCAGGATGAAATTCAAAACGGGCATAATAAGCTTCTTCCTAGGGTGGAAAAGGGTATTCTAGATCTAAGGTCTTGGGATTTAGACAAAGACGGTCCAGTCCCCTTAGCTGGGGATTGGGAATTCTATTGGAAAGATTTTATTGATATTAATTTATTTTCTTCCTCAACAGAACCAAAAGCACCATCCTTTATCTATGTACCAGGAATATGGAATGATTTTGCAGTAAGCAAAACTATATCAGATGAACAATCAAATGAAAATTCTATTGGTGGAAAAGGATATGCAACCTACCGATTGCAAATCCTAATGCCAGACACAATTCATTTCAAATCAGATCGTCCAGGAATAAAAATTTGGGCACAAAATTCTTCTTACCAATTGTTTATTAATGGTATTTTGTATTCAGAGGTTGGTAAGATTGCAAAAAATGAAAATGAAAGTTCTCCTGCATTTTTTCCCCAAATTATTCCATTAATAAATCAATCTAAAATCTATGATGTTGTTTTTTATGTATCTAATTATGATCAGGCGAAAGGAGGCTTATGGAACAAAGTTCTTTTTGGAACTGAAAAAGATTTAATTCAAATCAGAAATAACAATCTATTCTTAGATTTATTTTTATTTGGCGCTTTAACTCTTATGGGTTTTTACCATTTAGGTTTGTTCAACCTAAGAAGGAAAGATCAATCTTCTCTTTATTTTGGCATTTATTGTTTGTTAATGGGAATACGCGTTGTAATGACAGGAGAGAAGTTTTTATATAATATATTTCCTAATATTCCACTCGTCATTGATCTACAAATCGATTATCTATCCGTATATCTGGGAGGATCTTTATTGTTACAATTTGTTCACTTGGTATTACCAAATGATATGCCCCATACTTTCCGAAAGATCTTACATGCTATTTCTGGATTCTTTATTTTAACTCTTTTTGTTATGCCGCCATTTTATTTTTCTATGGCTTTGCCTCTCATGGAAATTATTATTTTAATAATTATTATAACTATCACATATACAATGATTGTATCGATCATAAATAAAAGGGAAGGTGCAAAATCCTTTTTTGCAGGATTTATCGTCTTTGCAACAATAGCCATTAACGATGTATTCCATGACAATCATATCATTCAATCGGGATACTACGCTCCTTATGGTTTTTTAATTTTTATATTTTCTCAATCCTATGTCCTATCTAAAAGATTTGCCAATTCAATGAATCGGGTTGATGATCTAACAATAAATCTTGAAAATAAAGTAAATGAACGTACAGAAGAGTTAGAAAAATCCAAAAAAGAAATTGAATCCTTAAACTCTTTCATAAGTATCATCAATTCCTCCTCAGATTTGGATAAAATATTTATGGAAATATCCAAGTATGTAAATTTGAGTTATGGAATCAACGGAACTTGGCTATTTCTTCCCGATGAGAATAGTGAATTTCTATATGCTTATAAAGCTTATAGTTATAGTAAACTTTCAGAAGATAAGCATTATTATTTATTAAATCAAAAAATCCCTATGAGAGAAAAAGAAGGAGGGATGTTGTTTAAAACTTTTCAAAGAAAGAAACCCTTCTATCTAAATAGGATACCTAAATTTGAATATGATATCGACCGAGAAATAGTAGATAAACTATCGATTAAATCTTTTTTATATGTGCCTCTTCTGATTCAAAATGAATGTGTTGGGGTTTATGCTTTTTCCAATTTGTTGGAACCCATGAAATTAAAGCGTAATCAAATTTACTCAATATCTAATCTATGTTATCAGATTGCTGGACCAGTCAATACAAATCATTTACTGCAAAAAGTTGCACAGGCAAGAAAGGTAAGTGATAAACAAAAATACGAAATTGAAATGCTCAATGAATTCTCCAAGAAAATCAATGAAAATTTTAATCTAGATGAAATCCTTGATCTTGTAGGCGAATACATTACACAAAATTTTAATATAAGTCATTATTTGTTGTGGAGATTGACAGAAGATGAAAAGGCATTGTTTCCCTACAAAGGTACATTTTCCGAATCTATCCCTAAAGAGAATATTGAAATTTTCGTAGATTTAAAAATTCCAACACAAGAAGATCTTGGAATCCATGCATTAGTTTGTAAAAATAAGAAGAATGTTTTTTTAAGAGGAATGAAACGCAATCGCAAATCTGAATCCAATATTGAAAATCAGATCCAAGAGCTTTTGGATTTTGAATCAATCCTGATTGTTCCTTTAGTGATACAAAATAAAGTTATTGGTACTATGGATTTTTCAGACTACTCCCAAAAAATGCATTTAACTAGGGAAGATATAAAAAAAATAGCTATCTTTTGTGAACAAATTGCTGGGGTTATCCAAGCGTCTATACTGTTTCAAAAAGTTGAAAAGGTAAAAGAAGAAACGGAAGGTTTGAACCAATTAATAAAAAGCCTAAATGAGAAATTGGATTTAAAATTAATTATGGATAAGGTATCTATTTATGTAAGTCAAAATTATTCAATTCAAAATATCGGCTTGTATATAGTAGACCCCGATAAAGAAAATATTTCCATGTTCTCTTCCACCTTCCCAGATTATGTAACTGAAGTTGAACGACAAATTATATTTGATTCAAAAATTCCTGTTCAAGATAATACAGGAGCTCATTCGTTTACTTATCGAACGAAAAAATATTTCTATATCCCAAATGCTCAATCCAAAAGAGCCTTGGGTGCTGCATCACCAGAAGAATTGTATGTAATCAAAAAATGCAATATCAATTCATTTATGTTAATGCCGCTTTTATTAAACAATGAAGTAATTGGTATTTTAGACTTTTCCAATTATGAAAATAAATTAAAGCTAACAAAAGAAGATATTTCTAAAATATCAATATTAGCTGAACAATTAGCAGGAATTATCCACGGTTCCAATCTTTTTAAGCAAGTGCAAGAAGAGAAAGAAAAAGCTATCCTTGCGAAACAAGAGACCGAACGAGCATTATCCGATTTAAAGGCATCCCAAGACCAACTTGTTCAATCAGAGAAACTAGCAGCTCTTGGACAGTTAGTTTCTGGAATAGCGCATGAAATCAATACTCCCATTGGCGCTATAAAAGCAACAGCATCAAACTTGAAATATTCCTTGGGTGATATATTGAGAGATGCTCCTAAGATTATCAAAATTTTGGATGATGATATGATAGCACTTGCTGAAGCTTTAATACTTAAATCCTCTAAGGATAATTCCCTCTCCATGAAGGAAATTCGTAACTTAAAAAAGAATCTAAAGAGTAAGCTTGATGAGTTAAATATAGAAGCCGCTGATGAACTCTCAGAACTCTTCGTCGAAATGGGTGAGAAAACGGTTCAGGAAGAATACCTCCCTCTTTGGAGGCATGAAAGGGTAGATGACATTATTAAATTTATTTCCAGTCTGATTGGATTAAAAAATAAATCTGACAATATCAATACAGCAGTAGAAAAGACAGTCAAGATTATCTATGCACTCAAGGCTTACTCCAAGAAAGACAATTCGGGAGTTCCACAAAAAACAAATCTACACGAAGGTATAGATACTGTTCTTACAATCTATCATAATTATCTTAAACAAGGAATTGAAGTTTCTAGAGAATTTGGAGAAATACCTGATGTAAGTTGTATAGAATCTGATATTAACCAAATTTGGACAAATCTAATCTTCAACGCTATTCAAGCTATGGAGAACAAAGGCAAGCTAATCATTCGCACTTGGTTGGAACAAGGAAATGATACCAAATCAGATCGGGTTAGTATCCAAATCGAAGACAATGGATTAGGAATTCCTGATGAAATTCAAGCCAGGATTTTTGATGCATTCTACACAACCAAACGAGAAGGAGAAGGATCAGGTATGGGACTTTTTATTGTGAAACAAATTATTGATAAACACAATGGAACCATTACTGTAAAGAGTGAGCGGGGCAGAACATTGTTTACGGTAAGTTTGCCAGTGGGTGAATAATGGATATCTTGGAATCCTATTATTTCAATTATTATGCTGCTCTACGCAATAGGGGCGACCACTACTCGTACATACTGATGTTCCACTACCTAGCATATTTAAATTGGTTAAGTCACTCCGACCGAGCACTCCATCACCTGTTGTCTGTGTCCAGTTAGTACAATTATCTCCGTTAGTCCAATTATTATTCAGCCCTGTCCACTGAAGCCCGTTAAAAAAACTATCTACTGAGTTGGTCAGTGTTCCGAAAACAAAAATAGCACTCGCGTTAGTTGTAAAAATAACAGTTGAACTGTCGATACTGCGTCTATATTCCATGTTCTGTAGCAGAACCCATCCAATGTTTTCATTAATACCACTACCAGAGCAATTTGCCGTAGAACAAGCCTGTCTTACTCCAGGAACACTCATCATGGCTTTGTAAGTTCCAATTCCCGGATATTTAGGGTCAGCCATGCATGCTGCATCCGCACCACTAAGTCCCATATTGCCTAACAGAGGATTGGTTACAGTATAGATTCGTAAAAAGCTCGGTAGCGGTGTGGACGAAGTAGTCGTTGGTGTAGTAGAGGTTGTATCGGCAGAATTCTCTGCACTAGTTCTATTAGTACTCAATCAAATTAATACCAACAAATCACAGTTTATTGAACAGCCTTCTGAAGATTTTTCTAAATCTTGCCCGAGCGGAATCAATAATGGATAACAATTTATAAATAGAAAAATAGATATAAAATTAAGAATTTTGGAAGGCAAATAGATTTTATTCATTTTTGACTTCTTCTTGGGAGCTTTGAATTAAATTAGGATCTAAATCGCAAATATCTATGGTTAATGTTTTTCTTGAAATTGATGTAAAACCACCTGCAAAAACTGATATAAGTGTATCCGACCAAGTCGAAGTGTAGTGAATATTTATTGAACTTGATTTTTTGGGTAAAATGGACTGCCAAGGATCATTTGAAAAAGGGAAATTTCCATAAAGCCAGAACCATTGCTTCATAGATGAATAGGGTTTACAATTTTTTTCCAAATGATTTAAGAAAAAATATGGCGTTTGGTTGATAGATTTTTCGGATTTTATGAGAAGATTGGATTCTTTATTTTTTAATTCGTCTTCACTAACAATCTCGTCTTTATTCTTTATTTCGCCTTCAATAACTGTCTCATCTATATTCTTTTTCTCGGTTTCAATGGTCCGCTCTTCTTTTTCTTTTTTTAAATTTATTAATTTTTGTTCTTCTTTTTGACGAACTTTAATAATTTCTTCTTCCGGCAAATTTCTATAAATAACTTTTAGAATGCTTGATTTTAGAAAGGATTTAGATTCTCCAGATTCAGTAATGATTTGTATAGAATCTCCCTCTTGGTTGGTAACAATGCCTTTCTCATGGGCACCAGATTTGAGTAAAATTGTATGGGATAGAATAGATCCAGTAAAGAGAAAAAATATTAAAATAAATCTACGTATAAAAATGCACATAGTATTCATTTTTTTAATTCCCTTATCTTAGCAATTAATTTAATAGCGGTTAAAATAATTTTAAAATATTTATAAAATCATTATTGCACAAATTGTCCCAATATTTCCAAGCCTTGGTAAATTTTTATTTTCGCAATCTCTCTGATTTATATTTCCTGTGGAGATTCAAAGTATAATCCACTCCATAAGGCAATTTCTGAGTCAGAAAAGGGCGCACTCTACATTAGGGAATGGAGTTTTTAATAAGATGGCGCTGTATGAGAAAGTTGATGGAACTTGGGACGATATCGAATTCGATGTGGAAAACTCTGAGCCATTGGATATGCCAGCCTTCGCCTTAGGATACTGCAGATCGGTATTTCTATTAAGACGACTAGAATATTGCTTATTTAAAATTTTAAGATTAATTTCATTTACGGATTTCAAACGGAATCTAGGATAAAAAAAAGTAAAAATAAACCGTCAAATTACCTATGATATTTTTTTTTATTCAATATATTATTATCACGTTAATATAAATACAAATGCAAGCAATCTTAAATAAATATTTAAAGTTAAGTAACGGTGAATATGCCAAATAAAGAATTACTTGAATTGGAAAATGAAGCATTAATCAAGCGTTTGAACTATGTGTTGGATGCATCGATTGATGGAATTTGGGATTGGACTCCTGCTGATGGCATAATCATTTTCTCGAAGGCATGGGTAGAAATGCTGGGTTATGAGGTGGGCGAGCTTGCTTCCTTGGCGAGTGAATGGTCGGACAGATTGCACCCTGAGGATAAAGCATGGGTTTTTGCAGAAATTGGTAAAGTAACTCAATCTCCTGATAACGGAGATACATTCACCCACGAATACCGATTTAGAAATAAAGCAGGGGAATATTTATGGATTCTGAACAAAGCAAAAGTTGTTGAGCGAAATGAAAAAGGGGAAGCAAGTAGAGTTGTCGGTACACATACCAATATAACCGAACGTAAAAGGGCAGAAGAGGAAATCAAACGTACTAATTTGCTTTTATCAGCTGCTCAACACCTAACAAAAATGGGAGCATGGGAGCTTGATTTGGCAACGGGTAAAACTTTCTGGACTGATGATGTATATGATATTCATGAAGTTAGTAAAGATTTTAGTATAAATAATATAAATACGTTAGAATTTTATCACCCTGATTACAGATCTTTAATTTCCAAAGCCATTTCAGATAGTATTACAAAACAAACACCCTTTGATGAAAAATGTAAATTCATAACAGCTAAGAACAATCTGCGTTGGGTTCGTGCTTCGGGCTATCCAGTAGTGAAAGATGGTAAAGTGAATAAGGTCATCGGGATGTTTACTGATATTACACAGGAGGAAACCGATAAAGAAGAAATTGCTCGAGAGCAACTTTTCTCGAAGCAATTGCTAGAAAATATGGCTGATGGCTTTTCCGTGATTGATCTTGAGGGAAGGCAGACTTTGGTGAACAAAGCATTTTGTGATATGACAGGGTTTTCGGAAGACGAGCTCATTGGTCAAAAAGCTCCGTACCCTTATTGGCCTGCTGAAGAACTAGAAAATATAGCTAAAGCTTTCCAGAAAACATTAGATGGTGAGCTGAGCAGTTTTGAACTCACATTCCAAACGAAGAACGGAAAGCGTTTTCCCGTTCAACTGTCCACAAGCGTCTTAAAAGATGAATTCGGAAACACAATCAACTTCTTCGCTAACATTAAAGATATTACCGAAAAAAAACAAAGTGAATTTAAATTACAACAATCGAGTTTATTGCTTTCTTCAATAAATAAAATCAATAATTATTTGGTTAACGAAGTTCTTGTTATAAACGAGGTTACTAAAATATTGCAAAAAATTTGTTCTATATTAGTAAACGACACAAAATTTCATATGGCTTGGGTTGGCTTGGTAAATGATGTTACACATGAAGTTGAAAAAATAGCTGAAGAAGGTGATGAATTTGGTTATTTAAAAAACATAAAAATATTTACTAATAATCCCACACATGCTAACGGACCAATTGTATTGTCATTAAAAACAAATAATAGTATTATTGTAAATGATGCAATGAATGATGAACGATTAAAATCATGGAAGACTGAAAGAAAAAAAACCAGTTGGAATTCGTCTATAGTTATACCTATTTTGATGCCATTAAATAAACAAGCTGCTTTGGTAGTGTATTCAAACACCAAAAACTATTTTACTGCTGAAATAGTAGAAATGCTAGAAGGCTGTGTAGCAAATATTCAAATTGCATTTAATCAAATACACACGCAAAAAAAATTAAAAATTAGCGAAAACCGATTGCGTGCCATAATTGACTACACTCCTGAATGTATAAAAGTTATTAACTCGAAAGGTGAGTTAGTAGAAATGAATGCATCTGGATTGGCAATGTTAGAAGCAAATACAATTGAGGATGTAACTTCAAAATCATTAATTAATTTTGTTTTACCAAACTATAAAGAAGCATTTAGAGATTTGCTTATAAACTGTATCGCTGGCAAACGAGGTAATTTAGAATTTGAAATACAAGGTTTAAAAGGCACCAAGCGTTGGCTATCAACTACAGCTATACCTTTTAAAAGAGAAGATTCTGACGAGAAAAAAGTATTAGGCCTAACGCTTGATATTACGCAACGTAAAATATCGGAATTTGAATTATTAGAAAGTGAAAAGAACCGCAATGAAGCCCAAAGCATGGCCAAACTTGGTCGGTGGGAATTGAATCTGGTGACCAACCAGCTGCATTGGTCTGATTCGGTATTTGAAATATTTGAAATTGATAAAGAACAATTCGGCGAAAATTACGAGGCATTCTTAAATATCATCCACCCCGATGATCACCAATTGGTATCTGAAGCCTACGCTCGTTCTATAGAAACCAAACAACCTTATAAAATAGAACATCGCCTGCTAATGGCTGATGGGCGTATAAAGTGGGTAAAGGAAAGTTGCAAAACCGATTATGATGAAAAGGGCAAAGCCTTAATAAGTGTAGGCATAGTTCAAGATGTTACTGAAATGCGCGAGAGCGAAACACAGCTTGCGAATGAAAAATATAGACTTTCCCTTATCCTGGAAGGAACCAACGTAGGCACCTGGGAATGGAATATAAAAACAGGAGAAACAGTTTTTAATGAGCGTTGGGCGGAAATAATCGGATATACTCTGGAGGAGATCTCCCCAGTTTCAATAGAAACCTGGAAACGGTTCACACATCCTGATGATCTGAAATTGTCAGGTGAATTGCTGGAAAAGCATTTTAATGGAGAGCTGGATTATTACGAATATGAAGCGAGGATGAAACACAAAGAAGGGTATTGGGTATGGGTAAATGACAGGGGGAAAGTCCATAAATGGACTGAGGATGGTGAGGCACTTCTCATGTCTGGAACGCACCAGGATATCACCGAACGGAAGGTAATTGAGAATGAACTAAAAATTACCAAACAAAGAACAGAAGAAAGTGAAGCTAGACTTATCCTTGCTCAAGCGGTAGCAAAAGTTGGAAGCTGGGAAACGGATTTGGAAACCTTAGAAGTAGTTTGGTCGGAGGAAACCTATAAGATTTTTGGAACAGATCATTTAAGTTTTCAGGCATCGCATTCTGCTTTTTTGGAATTTGTTCATCCAGAAGATAAGGATATAGTAGATAAAGCTTTTTTGGAGTCATTTACAAAAACAGGTATCAACGTGGTAGAGCACCGAATCATAACCCTTGATAATATTGTAAAACACGTAGAAGAACGTTGGCAGATTCATTTAGATTTAAATGGGAAACCTATCCAGGCTGTGGGTACTTGCCAGGATATTGGTGAAAGAAAGCTTGCTGAAAATGAGCTAAAGCGGGCCAAAGAAAAAGCAGAAGCCGCAAATAATGCAAAGTCCGAGTTTCTTGCCAACATGAGCCACGAAATCCGTACTCCGCTCAATGGGGTAATTGGTTTTACGGAATTACTTACACAAACTCCACTAAACCCTATTCAACAACAATATGCTAATTATGCAAATGTATCTGGTCATGCACTCTTAGGAATTATCAATGATATACTTGATTTTTCTAAGATAGAAGCTGGTATGTTAGAGCTTGAAGTAATGAAGACAGATCTGGTAGAGCTTTTAGAAAACAGCATCGATATAGTAAAATTCTCAGCAGCAGACAAAAAGCTTGAATTATTATTGGATATCGATCCTTCTAACCCTCCTTATGCTCATATTGACCCTATTCGCACCAAACAGATTTTAGCAAATCTTTTGAGCAATGCAGTAAAATTTACACAAAAAGGTGAAGTTGCCCTCAGAGCAGTCTATCAGGCACTTGAAGGCAAAAAAGGTAAACTTTCCATATCAGTAATTGATACGGGCATAGGCATTACTGAAGAGCAAAAATCAAAACTTTTTAAATCTTTTTCACAAGCTGACAATTCCACCACACGTAAATTTGGAGGTACAGGTTTAGGGCTTGTTATTTCGCAAATGATTGCAGAAAAAATGGGAAGCAAAATCAAAATAGATAGCACTGCTTATGTTGGCAGTAATTTCTCTTTTGACATCATCACGGATTTTGAACAGGTAGAAAAACTAGACAACACACAGATTAAAGACGTAAAGCATGTTTTGAAGATTGATGAGAATGTTAACAGTCTTTCTCATTCCGGTCAGACAATGGAAACTATCCATCAGCAAGTAACTGAAAAGTCATTACCAATTAGCAATACTACTGCAAGAATAAAAATCCTTATAGCTGAGGATAATTCTTTGAATATGATGCTTACCAAAACCATGATTTCAAAGCTTATACCCAATAGCGAATGTTATGAAGCAAAAAATGGACTAGAAGCTATTGAGCAATACCAAAGCATATTACCAGACTTAATATTTATGGATATACAAATGCCTGAACTCGACGGCACTGAAGCTACTAAAAAAATAAGAGAGTTGGAAATTAACAAAAGCAAACAAGTTCCCATCATTGCTCTCACAGCGGGTGCATTAAAAGAGGAAAAAGATAAATGTCTTGGCGCAGGAATGGATGATTTTATAACTAAGCCAATTGAATCTTCTAAAATAAAAGCAGTATTGAATAAATTCTTAGAGCAAGAAAAAAATGGTAGCACTGATAAGTAAATCATAAGTGTTTAAAAAAGTTCATAGTAATGTCGTAGAAGGATCAAATGGAATCCTTAAGAAAGCTATGAAACAATACAAAGTTTCAATTGTAAGTATAGTCAATTGTATTTGAATGAGTATGCGGTTGGAAAGAATATACGCTTCTTTGATGTAGAGAAGAATGTTATATTTGGTAATTTAGATACATCGAAAAATTGTGGAAAGAAGATAAGGGAGATACATGAGGAATGAGACCGTTTAAAGTTTTAGGTGTACAACAAATCGCAATCGGTGGAGAAGATAAATCTAAGCTAGAAAAGTTCTGGGTAGATATTATGGGACTTGCTAAGGTTTCTAGCTTCCGTAGTGAGAAGGAAAATGTGGATGAAGATATTCTCTCAATGGGTAAGGGTGCATTTGCAGTTGAAGTTGATATTATGCAACCAATTGATCCAACTAAGAGTCCAAAAGTTCATGAACCAAAACTCAATCATATTGGACTATGGATAGATGATTTAGCTAGAGCAGTCGAATGGCTAACTGAACAAGGTGTTCGATTTACTCCAGGTGGAATTCGAAAAGGGGCTGCAGGTTATGATGTATGCTTCATTCATCCAAAAGGTAATGAGCAGTTTCCACTATCTTCAGAGGGCGTGCTAGTTGAACTTGTGCAAGCTCCTCAAGATGTTATATCTGCTCTTAGTAAATAAAAAATACAATTTGTAGTTTTGTTCTAGTAATAAAATACAATTTGTTCAGAATCCATATTTACCTTTTCTATGGATTCTGAATTTAGATTGTAGATTATTTTTTGAAAAGGCGAACAATTACTGAGTTTAGTTCTTTAAACTTAGAATCTTTTAATGAATAAAAAACTTGATTGGATTTTTTTCTAGATTCAAGTATTCCATTGTTCTTCATTTTGCTAAGATGCTGAGAAGCAGCTGATTGGCTAGTTCCCAATAATTCTACTAAGTCACCCACAGATCTTTCTTCTTTAGCAAGGGCGAACATAATCATTAAACGGATAGGATGTGCTATCCCTTGAAGCCCTTTAACAGCCTGATCAATCTGTGTTTTAGAAAGTTCTGATTTTAATTTCATAAATGTATATAATACTTCTTAGGTATTCTCCATTTACCATTTAAATAAATGGTACTTGAAATATATATCTTTCTTTAGGGCTTTACGCTTCAAGAAAAAAATTAACAAATCAAAAAAAATTAAATTCTTACTCCACCAGATATTTCTAATACAACACCTGTAATCAAATCATTTTCGATTATAAACTGTGCAGTTGAAGCGATTTCATCTGGTTCTCCCAATCGACCAACAGGAATTATTTTTTTCCATTTTTCCAGAGCTTCATTATTCATATCTTTAAGCACCATTTCAGTTCCAATAAAACCTGGAGCAATACCAGCCACTCTAATTCCGTAACGAGATAATTCTTTTGACCATGTAACAGTCATTGCTGCAACTCCCGCTTTAGCAGCAGAGTAATTAGTCTGACCTGCATTCCCATGCATTGCAACAGAGGCGATGGGAATGATAACTCCTGACTTTTGAACAGCCATTACACTAGCTGCTTCTCTTGCTGTTAAAAATACGCCAGTTAGGTTAACATCAATAACAGATTGCCACTGTTCTATAGACATTTTGCTTTTTATCTGACCAGTTTCTTTGTCAGTTCGAATCAGAAGTCCATCTCTTAGTATTCCTGCGTTTAGAATAGCTACATCCAAGGAACCAAATTCTTTTTTGGCTCCTTCCATAAGTTTTGTAGCATCCTCTTCTTGGGAGACATTGGCTTGGATACCAATAGTTTTTATTCCATCTTTTTTAAATTCTTCAACGGTTTCTTGTAGTTTCTCATTTTGGATATCAGAAAGAACAATGTTCGCGCCTTGCTTTCCTAAACGATGTGCCATTGCTTTTCCAAGTCCACCAGCTGATCCAGTGACTACTACAGTTTTATCTTTTAATATCATGCTACTTCTTTTTCCCTTTCTATGTTTTCTATTGATCTAATGCTTACGTAATTTTCGTTAAATGGTATTTCAACTCGAGCGATCGTATGAGTTTCTGTTGTAATGATTCGAAATAAATTTGGATCAATTCCTTCGTTTTTCATTAATATCATAATCAATGCAATACCAAGTCCAGCTCCCTCAGTATTATCCATATTGTCCATATAGAACTCAGCGATATCATTATAACCCATAGCTTTTTTCATTTTTTCCCGCATTCTAGTTTCTTCATCTTTGATAACAGGAGTGTTATTTTTAACTTCTACGTAAAGTCCATCTTGGCAATAGTGAAATCTTATATTTACAAAAACCCCACGGGCAAGGCATCGTTTCCCATATTCTTCTGCCATCTTTTCGGAGAATTTTTTCTTATAATTTTCAAGACCTTTTTCATAATCATGAGGATCTGTTATGTTAAGACCTTCATCTTCGAAGAACACTCTTTTTTGATTTGCTTTAACACCATTAATTGCTAGTTCTTTTGTAATTGTATAAAGCATTTCTACAAATTGTTCATTTTCTAAATGTTTACACATTTCAGTTATGATTTTTAATACATATTTTTCTAAATTGGAGTTCATTCTAGAGGATCGAATTGTAAATTTATTTGTTCTGCTGATTAAATCAGGGATCTCATCTTCTAATTTTTGAAAACTTTTTGCCATAATCATTCATCCTTCTATAAATGTAATATTAGAGAGCTCTTTTGGAAAATCAATATATTTATTTGGACATAGGTGATACCGTTCTGCACTTGAGGCAATCACCAGGTGAAATATACTTAGATCTCATAAATAGCTTCGGCATGGATATAAGTGGTATTGAATCTATTAAAGCTAACGAAGCCTTTTATAAGGCTTGGAAATATCTTGATAATAAATTTCAAAAGCCAGATTATAGAGATCGCTACTCATTTCATCCGAAAGGATCAATTGGTTTTTGGAATGATTTGATTGCATTTTTTTTAAATTCCCTTCATTTGCCCAATCATGATTCCCTTAGGAAATATATTTTCGAATCCTTTGAGACTGGCGAGCATTGGGAGATAGAACCATCATTCTTTGAATTAGTTCATCTAGCCCAAGAAAATGAAATTAAAATGGGTGTGCTATCCAATTGGGACAATCGTCTTCGAAATTTACTCAAAAAGAAGGAAATATATGATTATTTCGATGATTTTATTATTTCAGGAGAAATTGGATTTGAGAAGCCCAGTTCAGAGATATTTATGGCAGCAGAGAAGAGAATAGGGCGTTCTGGAGACTCTATTCTCTATGCAGGTGATAAGTTGAGCCTAGATTGGATTCCTGCCTCAGAAAGAGGTTGGAAGGCTTTCTTATTTCTTTCTGAATGGAAAAATCAACCTGCTCAAAATAATTTTACAAAGGCAGAAAATCTACCAAAAGGATGCGACATAATCAATAAATTGGATACAATACTCGGAAAGCATATGAATTCAATTGACGCAAAAGCGCCTTAAAAAATATTGTATATTTCTAGCCTTTTCAAAGAAGGGAAAGTCGTATTTTGCCCTCTTAGCTCAGTGGTAGAGCACTTCCATGGTAAGGAAGGGGTCACCAGTTCAAGCCTGGTAGAGGGCTTGTAAAATAGGGCCGTAGTTTAGTGGTAGAACAAGGATCTCCAAAGTCCTTGGTGGTGGTTCGATTCCATCCGGCCCTGCCAATAGACTCGGATATGAGCGAAATTGAGCTAGATTGAAGGAATATAAATGAAAGCACAGACATTCATACAAGAATGCAAGGCAGAGTTGGAGAAAGTCCAATGGCCAACTAGAGAAGAAGTAGTGAGCTCAACAATTGTTGTTTTGATAACAGTTGCTGTTTTTTCTGTTTTCTTATCTTTTGCAGATCAGTTTTTTATTCGTGCTCTTAAATGGTTTTGGAGTCTGGGAGCTTAATTTACTTATATGGCATCTGAAGATAAAAAATGGTATGTTCTTCAAACCTATTCTGGTCATGAGAATAAAGTTAAGACCAGCATAGAAAAGTTGATCATCCAAAAAAAATTGGAAGAAACTGTAGCTCAGGTCAAAATTCCAACTATGGATGTTGCCGAAATGAAAAACGGCAAGAAAAAGGTTACCAAGAAGAAGCTGATGCCAGGTTATGTATTAGTCGAGATGGTAATGAATGATGATATTCGTTTTTTACTAACTAGTTTACCATCTGTATCAACTTTTGTGGGTTCCCAAGAAGGTCCACAGCCTCTAGAGCTAGAGGAAATTAAAAACATCTTTGCTGATGTTGAAAATGTAGAATCGGAAGAGACACCAACTCGACCAAGATTCTTCTATAAGGTTGGAGAAACCTTGAAAATTGTAGACGGTCCTTTTGCTAATTTTAGCGGCGTCGTAGACGAAATCTTTCCAGACAAGGGAAGGCTTCGTGTAAAAGTGGAGATCTTCGGTAGATCAACTCCGGTTGAGCTCGATTATCTCCAAGTAAAATCTGAGAATTAATATTAAATAAGAAGTGCAGGTAAGGTAATAATCTAATGGCGGCTAAAAAAGTAGTCAAACAAATCAAACTTCAAGTTGAAGCTGGAAAAGCAAATCCAGCTCCTCCCGTTGGTCCTGCGTTAGGTCAAGCTGGATTGAATATCATGGAATTTTGTAAGCAATTCAACGAGAAGACTAAGGCGCAAATGGGCTTAAAGCTTCCTGTTGTAATTACTGTATTTTCTGATAGAAGTTTTACTTTTATTACAAAATCTCCTCCAGCAGCACTTCTTGTAAAGAAGGCTCTTGGCTTAACTACAGCATCTGCAACTCCTCATACTGTAAAGGTTGGAACTATCAACCGTAAACAGTTAGAAGAAATTGCTAAAACTAAAATGAATGATTTAAACGCAAATGATCTCGACATGGCAGTGAATATTATCGCTGGAACCTGTCGTTCTATGGGCGTTGTGGTAGAAGGTTAATCGATGAAACACGGTAAAAAATACAGAGCTCACGACGGCAAAATCGACAGAACAAAAGTTTACGTTCTAGATAACGCAATCCAATTAGCCAAAGATACTTCCTACACTAAATTTGATGGAACTATCGAAGTTACTGCAAAAGTAAATTATAAATCTCTACAAAACATTCGTGGAACAGTGAGCCTTCCTCATGGAACTGGTAAGACAGTTCGAGTGTTGGTGTTCTGTAAAGGCGACAAACAACAAGAAGCACGTGATGCAGGTGCAGAATTTGTTGGTGATATGGACATGATTGAAAAAGTGCAGGGCGGTTGGACTGATTTTGACGCCTGTATTTCAACTCCTGATATGATGAAAGAAGTTGGTAAGCTAGGCCCTATACTTGGTAGAAAGGGTCTTATGCCTAAGCCAAAAGCGGGAACTGTTACTCAGGATGTTGCGAAGGCAGTGAATGAAGTTAAAAGTGGTAGATTAGAATACAGACCAGACAAGGGCGGAGTGATTCACCTTGGTATTGGGAAATCTTCTTTTTCTAATGAGCAATTGTTAGAAAATATCAAGGCTGTAGTTGGTGGTTTGATGAAAGACAAGCCATCTGATGCAAAAGGGGAATACATTAAAGGGATTTCCGTATCAGCGACTATGGGCCATGGTGTAAAAGTGGATGTAAAAGAACTCGTTAATTCGGTAATTTGATAGGATAAGTCATGGCAAAACAAGTTAAAATCGATGCAGTATTAGAATTGAAGGCAAGATTGGAGAAAAAATCCAATTTCATTTTAGCCTCTTATAGTGGACTTACTGTAGAAGATATGAGTAACCTAAGAGCAAAACTTCGTACAGAAAATTCTGAAATGAAAGTTGTAAAGAATAATTTATTCTTAAGAGCTCTTAAAGAATCCGACCGTCATAAAGATGCCAATATTGATTTTGGTGAGGCATATAAAGGACCAATCGCTGCAATTTTTGCAGATGAAACTCTTCCTTCTGTTGCAAAGATTTGTAAAGAATTTGCAAAAGATAAATCAGCACTTGAAGTAAAACTTGGTTATTTAGATGGTCAAATTTTAGATAAGAAAAACGTGGAAGCTATAGCTGGACTTCCATCTAAAGCAGAGTTACTATCTAAGGTTTTAGGGAGCATAAACATGCCAGCTACTTCTATAGCAAGCGGTATGAATCAAATTATGGCAGGTCTCGCTCGTGCCATTCAAAAAGTCGGCGAGAAAAACGGTTAATAGCTGTTTAAGTTTATTGGACTTATTATACTTGTAAGTTAAAGTTTAAGGAGATATAAGAAGATGTCTGTAGATGCACTACTAGAAGAAATTGGGAACCTTACACTGGTTCAAGCGTCTGAACTAGTTAAAAAAATGGAAGATAAGTTCGGAATTTCTGCTGCTGCACCTGTTGCTGCTGTAGCGGTTGCCGGACCAGCAGGAGCTGCTGGAGCAGAAGAACCTGCGACAGTAAATGTCGTCCTAAAAGCTCATGGCGATAAAAAAATCGACGTGATCAAACTAGTTCGAGAAATTACTGGTCTAGGCTTGAAAGAAGCTAAAGACTTAGTTGAAGCTGGTGGAAAGACTGTTAAAGAAGATGTTTCAAAAGATGAAGCAGCTGAACTCAAGAAAAAACTCGAGGCAGCAGGAGCAGTTGTCGAGCTCGTTTAAGGTTTCTCTGAATAAGCACCTTCAACTCACACCAACCAAAGATCCCGGTAGGGGAAGGTTTTGCCTTCCTTCTACCGAGTTTTTTATCTATTCATCCACCTATTCAGCGTTTAACTAGGGAGAATAAGTTATGTACGGCCTAACAGAAAGAAAAAAGGTAAATTTTGGCAAGATCACAGATTTAAATCTATTGCCCAATCTCATCTATGTTCAGAAAAAATCATTTGATTGGTTCCTTCAAAGAGATACCGACCCACAAAAAAGGGCGAACCAAGGTTTAGAAGCCGTCTTTCTCGAATCATTTCCTATCGAAAGCCCTAACAATGATATGGTTATGGAGTTTGATCACTATGTATTAGGTGATCCAAAAAGAACTCCTTTAGAATGCAAGGAGACTGATACATCCTATGCACTACCTTTAAAGGCTGTTATTCGCCTTGTTAAAAAAGAAAATTATGAAGTTATAGAAAATATAGTTTATATGGGTGATATTCCCATAATGACAGAGCAGGGAACTTTTGTAATCAATGGCGCTGAACGCGTTGTTGTATCACAGTTGCATCGGTCCCCAGGTATCTTTTTCTCCTATGATGATGTTCGTTCTACTTATTCTGCTCGAGTGATTCCATATCGTGGATCTTGGTTAGAATTTGAAATGGACAATAAAGGCATACTTGTTGCCAAAATCGATAGAAAGAAAAAATTCCCAGCAACCCTTCTCATAAAATCCCTAGGTCTAGGAACTAATGAAGAAGTTTTAAGACTATTTTACGCATCCACTAAATTACGTATTGCAGGTGCAACACCTAAAGAATTGAAGAAGCTAATAGGTAGAAGAACCATAGCTGATATCATCAATTTTGAAACGGGTGAAGTAATGTTAGAAGCTGGTGCAAAAATCAACGAAGATAACATTACTATTCTCAAAGAAATGAAAGTAAAAGAAGTTGAGACTATCGACTTCCCAAAAGGAAAAGATAACGCAACTATTATCAACTGTCTCGAAAAAGACGGTGTGAATGATTACGAAGATGCTATCAAAAAGTTTCATTCTATTATGAGACCAGGTGAGCCTTCAACCCTAGAAAACGCAGAAACTGAAATCAACAGACTCTTCTTTTCTCCTAAGACATTTGATTTAGGTAATGTGGGTCGTTATAAAATTAATTCTAAATTTGAATACCATAGCCCTAAAGATTTTGCAAATTGCCTTGAGAGAACTCTTAGAAAGGAAGATATCATCGCAACTGTGAAATACCTAGTAATGCTGATGAGCGAAGTGGAAAACTACTTCCCTGATGATATTGACCATTTGGGAAACAGACGTGTTCGTTCCGTTGGTGAGTTAATTGCAAACCAGTTGAAGCTTGGTTTTTCTAGAGTTGAACGAGTTATCAAAGAGAGAATGACTGTTCAAGAACCTGAGCAACAGACTCCTCAATTATTAATTTCGATCAAACCAATCACAGCAGTGATTAATGAATTTTTCGGATCTTCACAACTATCACAGTATATGGATCAGACAAATCCACTTGCAGAACTTACCCACAAACGTAGGTTGAACGCACTTGGACCAGGTGGTCTTTCTCGAGATAGAGCTGGTTTTGAAGTTCGTGACGTTCACTATTCTCACTATGGTCGTATGTGTCCTATTGAGACCCCTGAAGGTCCAAACATTGGTTTGATTCTATCTATGTCTTCCTTTGCTAGAGTAAACGATTACGGTTTTCTTGAAACACCTTACAAGGTTGTTAAAAACGGAAAAGTAACTAAGCAAGTGGAATACCTTACTGCTGACAAAGAAGAATACCATTATGTGGCACAATCTTCTTCAACAGTGGATGATAAGGGAGATTTTAAGAGTAAATTAATTTCTACTCGTCACAGATCCGACTTCCCTTTTAGAAGCCCAAACGAAATTCAATATATGGATTTGGCTCCTCTTCAAGTAGTTTCTGTTTCTACAGCATTGATTCCATTTCTAGAGCATGATGATGCGAACAGAGCCTTGATGGGTTCTAACATGCAGAGACAAGCAGTTCCACTTTTGAAAGAAGAAGCCCCATTTGTGGGAACTGGAATGGAAGGCAGATCTGCTTATGACTCTGGAATTTGTATTGTAGCTAAGAAGAGTGGTGTAGTTCTAAAAGTTGATGCTGATTCGGTTGTAGTAAAAGAAGACGGCGTAAAAGAGCCTTTCGAATACAGCTTAACTAAATTTAAGAAAACCAACCAAGGCACTTGCTTCACTCAAAAGCCATCCGTATCTGTTCTTTACAGTGAGGGTGTTGGAAAAGTTGCGAAAGTAACGAAAGAATCTATAGAAGTTCAATATGATACCAAAGGTTCTCATACTTACCCACTCAAAACACAAAATCGTGAATTTACATCACTTGTTAAAGACGGTGAATCCATAGTCGCAGGTTCTATCCTTGCAGGTCAGACAGTAATCGGTGAGAAAATTGATTCCATGGGAACCATTCTTCAACCAGGAACTATCTTGGCAGATGGGCCATCCGTTGACAAAGGAACTCTTGCCTTAGGAAAAAATGTTCTAGTTGGTTTTATGCCATGGGAAGGTTTTAACTTTGAGGATGCCATCCTACTTTCTGAACGTATCATCAAGGATGATGTTTTTACATCCATCCACATCGAAGAGTTCCAAATCCAAGCTCGTGAAACGAAACTTGGCCCTGAGCAAATCACTCGAGATATTCCAAATCTTTCAGATAAAGCTTTTCGAGATCTTGATGAAACAGGTGTAATTCGAGTTGGTGCTGAAGTGAAACCTGGCGATATCCTAGTTGGTATGGTTACTCCAAAAGGTGAGACTGATTTAACTCCTGAATATAAATTATTGCATTCTATCTTTGGTGAAAAAGCCAAAGAAGTAAGAGATTCATCTCTTAGAATTCCTAATGGTATGGAAGGAACCGTTGTTGATGTGAAAAGATTTTCCAGAGACAATGGGGATGAGCTTCCTGCCGGTGTAGAAGAAATGGTAAAAGTCTATGTTGCACGCAAGAGAAAACTTCTTGTGGGTGATAAAATGGCTGGTCGTCACGGTAACAAAGGAGTCGTCGCAAGAATTATGGCAGAAGAAGATATGCCATACATGGAAGACGGAACTCCAATGGATATCGTACTTAACCCATTAGGTGTACCTTCTCGTATGAACTTGGGGCAAATTTTTGAAACTCAATTGGGTTTTGCAGCAAGCAAATTAGGAATCAATTTCGAAACACCAGTATTTGATGGTGCATCAGAAGATGATATTCTAGACTTTTGCAAGCAGGCGGAACTTCCAGAAAATTCAAAGTTCCAACTCTATGACGGTAGAACGGGTGAACCATTCTTAAACAGAGTGTTCTGTGGATACATCTACATGTTGAAACTAGCTCACTTGGTGGATGATAAGATTCACGCAAGGTCAACTGGACCATACTCACTTGTTACTCAACAACCACTTGGCGGTAAAGCGCAGTTTGGTGGTCAGAGATTAGGAGAGATGGAAGTGTGGGCTTTGGAAGCGTATGGTGCATCCCATACACTCCAAGAATTATTAACAATAAAATCAGATGATATGTTGGGTAGAGCAAGAATCTACGAAGCGATTGTAAAAGGAATCCATTCTATAAAACCAGGAATTCCCGAATCTTTCAACGTTCTTGTTCAAGAATTACGTGGACTGGCCTTGGATATCATCATCCAAGATGTCGAGGGTAACAACGTCGATATTTCAGACTACGAAGACGAATTTTCTAGGCCGAACAAAGCCATTAAATTCGAATCCATTGAGAATAACTAAAGAGGATCCATGAGAAACTACAATAGCTTCGATTCAATTACAATTCGACTCGCATCTCCTGAAAGAATAAAAGAATGGTCTTTTGGTGAAGTAAAAAAACCAGAGACCATCAATTACAGAACTTTAAAACCAGAAAGGGATGGTTTATTCTGTGAGAAAATTTTTGGAACTACAAAAGACTGGGAATGCTACTGTGGAAAATTCAAATCAATCCGATACAAGGGTGTGGTTTGCGATAAATGCGGTGTAGAAGTAACACATTCTAAAGTTCGTAGAGAGAGAATGGGTCATATTGAACTAGCTGCACCTGTTTCTCACATCTGGTATTACAGATCCGTTCCTTCTAGAATGGGTCTGCTCTTGGACATGACTATCAACCAATTGAAGTCTGTTCTCTATTTTGAAAAATATGTAATTATCGATCCGGCTGATTCAGGAAGAAGTAGAGGAGAACTCATCGATGAAGATGAATTCCACAACTTCCTAGATGAATACGGTGATAAATTTGTAGCTGGTATTGGTGGAGACGCAATCAAAGAACTTCTTTCTCGTATTGATGTCGATGCAGAAGCTCGTGCCATCCGTCAGAAAATCCAAGACAAAGCAAAAATCACTGACAAAAGAATTCTAAAAAGATTAGAAGTTCTAGAAGCCTTCCGTGATTCAGGAAACAGACCTGAGTGGATGGTTTTAGATGTAGTTCCTGTCATCCCCCCAGAACTAAGACCTATGGTTCAGTTAGAAGGCGGAAGATTTGCAACCTCTGACTTGAACGATTTGTACAGAAGAGTAATCAACCGTAACAACCGTTTGAAGAGACTCTTAGCTTTAAAGGCACCTGAAATTATTGTAAGAAACGAAAAGAGAATGCTTCAAGAAGCAGTAGACGCTCTTTTTGATAACTCTCGACGCAAAAGAACAGTTAAGGGAAAGGGAAACCGACCTCTTAAATCTATCTCTGATATGTTGAAAGGTAAACAAGGACGATTTAGACAGAACTTACTCGGTAAGAGGGTGGATTATTCTGGTAGATCGGTTATTGTTGTCGGCCCAGATCTAAAATACCATCAAATGGGTCTTCCACGGAAAATGGCATTGGAACTTTTCAAGCCATTTATCATGAAAAGATTAGTGGATCTTGATCTAGCTCCTAATATCAAATCTGCAAAGAAGAAGATTGAAGCCGAAGAAAAAGAAGTATATGATGTTCTAGAAACTGTAGTAAGAGAACACCCTGTAATGCTGAACCGAGCACCAACTCTTCATAGATTGGGTATCCAAGCTTTTATTCCTAAACTAGTTGATGGGAAAGCGATTAAACTACATCCACTCGTTTGTCATGCGTTTAACGCTGACTTTGACGGTGATCAGATGGCAATTCACGTTCCTCTTTCTCCTAAGGCTCAATTAGAGACTTGGATGCTCATGCTATCTCCGCATAATATTTTGAACCCTGCCAATGGTCATCCGATCTGTGGGCCAACTCAGGATATCGTTCTTGGAATCTATTACTTAACTTCTGAGATCAAAGGTGGAAAAGGCGAAGGAAAATTTTTCTCTTCCCTAGAAGAAGTTGAATATGCAATCGACAGAGGAGTTGTGGATCTTAGAACAAAGATCTCCGTTCTCCACTTAGGTAAAATCATTGAGACCACTCCTGGTAGATTGATTTTCAATACTGCATTCCCGAAGAATTATGACTATGTAAATAGAACTCTTGGTGATAAAGAAACCAACAAAATCATTGCTGATGTATATGATAAATTTGGTCCTGGTGCAACAGTAGTTATGCTTGATGAGATCAAGAAACTTGGTTATCACTATGCAACCATCTTCTCTCCAACAATTTCAATTGAAGACATCCGAGTATCCCCAGCCAAAGAATCTTTGGTGAATGATGCTAATAAGGAAGTTGAAAAAGCGGATAATGAATACCGAAAAGGTATCATTACGAACGAAGAGCGATATAAAAAAGTAATCGAGATTTGGACTAAGACCAATGATGTGATTACAGACGGGATGTTCAAGGAACTAGAAAAAGATAAAAATGGTTTCAATCCTGTCTACGTAATGGCGGCTTCTGGTGCAAGGGGTTCTAAACAACAGATTCGACAGTTGGCTGGAATGCGTGGTCTTATGGCTAAGCCTTCTGGTGAGATCATTGAACTTGCGATTCGTTCTAACTTCCGTGAAGGTTTAGGAGTTCTTGAATTCTTTATCTCCACACACGGTGCTAGGAAAGGTCTTGCAGATACTGCCTTAAAGACTGCCGATGCGGGCTACCTAACAAGAAGACTTGTTGATATCTCCCAAGATGTTATTGTATCTGAACCAGACTGTGGAACAAATAATTCAATTATCCTAGGTGTTGTAAAGGAAGGGGAAAATGTTATAGTTTCCTTATCGGACAGATTATTCGGAAGATATACTGCTGAGGACGTTCTTGATCCAGTTTCCAATGATGTTGTAATTCCTAAAAATACTCTAGTAACTAAGGTTGTCGGTCAAAAAATTGAAAACCTTGGATATGAAAAAGTAAGAGTAAGATCTCCTCTGACTTGTCAGTCTAGACATGGAATTTGTACACATTGCTACGGTATGGATATGGCTCGATTGGTGCCAGTTGAGATTGGTGAAGCTGTTGGAACTATTGCTGCTCAGTCCATTGGTCAACCAGGAACCCAGTTAACAATGAGAACCTTCCATATTGGTGGAGCTGCATCTGCAACCATCCAAGAGAAAGAGCATAAACTTCCTTTCCGATCTATCATTCAAAGTATCAATGGTCGATTCGTAACAAATTCTCTCGGACAGTATGTAACAATTAGCCGAGGTTCTATCTATTTAAAAAGATTAATCCAAATCTATCCTATGAATGAAATTTCCAACTTAAGAGTTGAAAATGGAGATAGAGTGGAGAAAGGGGAAGTTTTCGCTTCGAATCTAGCTGGTGATCAATTGATTACAGCTGATATGCCTGGAAATGTATTAATCGTCGATGATACTTTAAAAGTATTAGGTGATGAGATTGTAATTCCAATCAAAGCGGGAACTATAATCAAAAGCAAGGAAGGCGATACTCTTGATGCTAATATGCCAATGGCTGAGTTTGATCCATACAACGAATTGGGTCTTGCAGAAAAGTCTGGTAATGTAACTTGGGTTGATCTGGAAATAGGTAAGAACGTTAGACGAGATGTGGACCCTAAGACATCTAACATTATTTTAAAAGTAATTGAACAGAAAAAAGAAAGATTAAACCCAAGACTCTTGATCAATGGGCCAGATGGTTCAGCTGAAATCACTATTCCTGTGGATGCGCTACTAGGTTTCCAAAATGGAGACAAGGTTGTAGCTGGTGATCTTCTCTTTAAGATTCCGACTATCGCTGAAAAAACGCGAGATATTACGGGTGGTCTTCCACGAGTAGATGAGCTGTTTGAAGCTAGAAGACCGAAAGATGCATGTAATTTAGCTGAAGAAGACGGTAAGATCGAAGACAAGGGTGAAATCGTTAAAGAAAAGCGTGTTCTCTATATTATTCCAGATTCTCCAGATTTGGAAAAAGTAAAAGTTACAATTCCTATCGGTAAGCAAATCCGCGTTAGAAACGGGGATTACGTGAAACGTGGCGATCAGTTGGATGATGGAAATCTAGATCCACATGATATTCTTGCAATTAAGGGAACAAATGCACTTCAAAACTATTTAGTTCAAGAGGTCCAGGAAGTTTACCGTTTGCAAGGAGTGCATATCAATGATAAACACATAGAAGTTGTTATCCGCCAGATGCTTAGAAAGGTTATGATTACCGATCCTGGTGATACAATTTTCGTGAACCAACAACAAGTTGATAGATTTCAATTTGATGAGGAAAATAGAAGAGTTGAATTAGAAGGGGGATCTCCTGCTTCTTGCCAACCGATTTTACTTGGATTAACAAAAGCATCTTTGAATACAGAATCATTTTTCTCTGCAGCATCCTTCCAAGAGACAACTAAAGTCTTAACTGATGCCGCTATAAAAGGGAAGACTGATAATCTTATGGGATTAAAAGAAAACGTAATCATTGGTCATATGATTCCTGCAGGAACTGGAATGAAGAACTACCGAGATATCGATGTCTTCAAGGAAATTCCTGGGGATCTAGATTGGGATCTAATCGAGAATGAGGACGAGGAAGATGCGGATCATTTAGAATCAGATTCATCTTCAGCAGCGTCTCCAACTCCTGTCTTTGAAGAAGACGGAGAAGAGGATGATGATGATGACCTCGGTGAAGAATTAGAATCTGATTACAATGTAGATGAATTAGTAAAGGGGTCTGATAAGTCAGACGATGAAGAAGAAAGTGATGAGGAAGCCGATGAGGACGAGGAAGAAGAAGATTAGTCTTCTTTTTTCCCTTTACTTAATCGCCTTTCTTTAAAATTTGGTTATAAGGATCCAAAAAAGGTAATATAGACGATGCCAACAATCAATCAACTCATTCGCCACGGGCGAAAATTGCAAAAAAAGAGGACTAAATCGCCTGCTTTAAAGAGCTCACCACAAAGAAGGGGAGTTTGTACTCGTGTAATGACTTTTACACCTAAGAAACCAAACTCTGCCTTAAGAAAGGTTGCAAGGGTAAGACTTACTACTGGCATCGAAGTTACTGCTTATATTCCTGGTGAAGGACACAATCTTCAAGAACACAACGTGGTATTGATTCGTGGTGGAAGGGTAAAAGATTTACCTGGGGTTCGATATCATATTATTAGAGGAACACTTGATACACTTGGTGTAGACAAGAGAAGAAAAGGAAGATCTAAATACGGAGCTAAAAGGCCTAAGGCTTAAGAGAAGAGGAATCTATGTCTAGAAGAAGAGGAAAAGTTGAACCACGTGCTATTGAAGGTGATCCAAAATACGGAGACCAAACTATTTCTAAATTCATTAATTGTTTAATGGAAGATGGAAAAAAAAGTACAGCGGAAAAAGTATTTTACGATGCTCTCGAAATCATAAGCAAAAAGACTGGATTGGATCCCCATCAAGTTTTTACAGAAGCTTTAGAAAATGTAAAGCCTCAAGTCGAAGTAAAATCTCGAAGAGTAGGTGGAGTTACTTACCAAGTTCCTATCGAAGTTCGCCCCGAGAGAAGACTTGCTCTAGGAATTCGTTGGTTGATTAAATATTCAAGATCCAGAAATGAAAAGTCTATGAAAAATAAACTTGCCAGTGAATTTATTGAAGCTCAGAAAAATACGGGTTCTTCTATTAAGAAAAAAGAAGACATCAGAAAAATGGCAGAGGCTAACAAAGCTTTTAGCCACTATCGTTGGTAAAAATTTCTTATTAAAGAATTACTATCCATTCTTAAAGAATGGACACCATTTAGCGAATTGGATCAGTGGGAACACTGATCCTTTCTTTTTTATACGGCTATGAAAATAATTAATTTAGGAATATTCGCTCACATTGACGCTGGGAAAACTACACTTACCGAGCAAATCCTTCATATGGCAGGAGCAATACGTTCTGCCGGAAGCATAGAAGATGGGACTACAGAATCAGATTCGCTGGATATTGAAGTAGCTAGAGGAATTTCAATCCTATCAAGTCTTTTGCAATTCGAATTTAAAACCAATAAAGAAAAAATTAAAATTAATCTTTTGGATACACCAGGCCATTTAGATTTTAGAAATCAAGTTGAGTCAGTTCTTGACTCAATAGATATCGCTATCATAGTTTTGGATGGAAATAGAGGAGTCGAAAGTCAAACCGTACTCATACATAACGAACTTATAGAAAAGAAAATTCCAATAGTATTTTTCATTAATAAATTAGACCGCAACTCCGAAAACCTTTCAGATGCAATTCTAAGCATTCAAGAAAATTTAGGTAAATCACCTTCTATTCTATTTCATGAAGAAGAATCATCTGTGATTTGGAAAAATCCAGAAAAATTTTTAGAGAGAGAACATCTAGAGCTATTTGAATGGAACGAGGATCTCAGTTCAGAGTATCTAGAGCATCCCCAGCGAATTTATGATATATCAGCCAGAGGTCTTTTTCTTGGAATTATTGAATCTAAAATAACTCCAGTGCTAGGTGGTTCAGCTTACTTTGGAAAAGGAGTAGCTGAACTTTTAGAATTGATTTCTCATTTGGATTTTCCTATCCCTATAGCTCTAGAGGGAGCTGAAATAATTTTATCAAAAAGAATGAACCATTCTGAATTAGGGAAGTTAACTTTTGCGAGAGCACTTAGAAAAATTCATAAAAATGAAGAATTGAATTTTAAAGGTTCTAATATAAGACTCAGTCGAATCTATAATATCTTTGGTGATAAAGCTGTAGAAATGCTAACTGTTTCACCGGGTGATATGTTCGCATCTCCTGATCTAAATTCTCTTGAACCCGTAAGACCCATTATTGATTCCCCTTTTGCTGTTATAGTTGAACCAGAATATTCAGAAGATCGTAAAGATTTATGGGACTCTATGGTCGGAATCGTATGGGAAGATCCATCTTATCGATTGGAAGAAGATATCGAATTGGGTAGTTTTACACTTTGGGGTCAGGGGGAATTGCATTTAGAAATATTTCGAGAACGATTGATGAAAAATTTCTTGAAAAAATTTACTTATGGTGAATTGAAGGTTGCAAGATATGAGCGCAGCAAAATCATGGAAAAACAGATTGTTTTTGAGCACACTGCCTATGGAGATAAAGTTTCCAGTGGCACCATCAGTGCAACTCTGCGAGATACTGCCGGATTTTCGAAGCTAATAGCCTTTGAGGTAAGTCTCCCAGAAAAGATACAAAATGTAGTTACAACAGCTTTCTATGAGGCAATGTCTCGTGGAAGATATCATTTAGAAGTTTTAGGACTAGAGTGCATTGTGCATTCATTCGTATCGCCTGAAGTCGATTCGGATCAATTCTTAGTTCTTCTTAAGATCGCTGTTGTGAGTGGAATTAGGGGTGCACTAAGTGAGGGAACGGACATAATAGGTCCAATTTCTGATTTGGAGATTCTCGTGGACGATGTCCATCTGGGATCTACTTTATCTCTGCTTCAGAAGAGAAACGCACAGGTTCTTGAAATTCAAAAGAAGAACGCAACTAGTTCCATTGTATTAGCCAGAGCAGGTACTGAAAACTTGCTTGGCTTTTCGGGTGCCCTTAGAAATATGACCAAAGGGACTGGTATTTCTTACCAAAGAAACTCCTTTAACCCCGAAAAATACAACGTTCTTAATGACAGACAGGCCCGTTAGGGACCGCATAATTATTTGAGGAGATTGAATAGAGCATGGCTAAAGCAAAATTCGACAGAACAAAACCACACTTGAACATTGGCACGATAGGTCACGTTGACCACGGCAAAACTACCCTAACGGCTGCTATTACTACTACCCTAGCTAAAAAACTAGGTGGAACTAATAAAGCCATAGCTTACGATCAGATCGACAACGCTCCTGAAGAAAAAGCTCGTGGGATTACTATTGCTACATCACACCAAGAATACGAAACTGAACAACGTCACTACGCTCACGTAGATTGTCCAGGTCACGCTGACTATGTTAAGAACATGATCACGGGAGCTGCGCAGATGGATGCCGCTATTTTAGTTGTATCTGCTACTGACGGCGCTATGCCTCAAACCAAAGAACACATCCTACTTGCTCGTCAGGTTGGTGTTCCTTATATCGTTGTTTATCTAAATAAAGCTGACATGCTAGCTGCGGATGAAAGAAACGATATGGTTGAGATGGTACAAGAAGAGATTAAAGATCTTTTAAATAAATACAATTTCCCAGGTGATAAGACTCCTTTTATTTCTGGCTCTGCTTTAAAAGCGCTAGAAGGTGATGATTCTGAATTAGGTATGCCGTCCATTGAGAAATTGATGGCAGCGGTAGACACTTATATTCCAGATCCACAAAGGATTATCGATAAACCTTTCCTTATGCCTGTAGAAGACGTTTTCTCTATCACTGGTCGAGGAACTGTTGCAACTGGAAGAGTTGAGCAAGGTATATTGAAGATTAACGATGAAATTGAGATCGTTGGAATCAGAGATACTACTAAGACTGTAATTACAGGAATTGAAATGTTCCGTAAACTTTTAGATGAAGCTAGAGCAGGTGATAACATCGGAGCTCTTCTTCGTGGAACTAAGAAAGAAGACATCGAAAGAGGTCAAGTTCTTGCTAAGCCAGGTTCTATTACTCCACACAAAAAGTTTAAATCTGAAGTTTACGTATTAACTAAAGATGAAGGTGGAAGACACACTCCTTTCTTTAACGATTACAGACCTCAGTTCTACTTTAGAACAACTGACATCACTGGAGTAATTAAACTTCCTGATGGTGCAGAAATGGTAATGCCTGGTGATAACATCACTATGACTATCGAGCTTATTCACCCAATCGCTATGGACCAAGGTCTTAAATTTGCGATTCGTGAAGGTGGAAGAACGATCGGTTCCGGGGTTGTTGCCTCGATAATCGAGTAAGAGCAGAGCATGACAGGCCAACGAATCAGAGTTAAATTAAAAGCTTTTGATCATAGGTTGATTGATCAATCAACCTATGAAATCGTAGCCACTGCGAAAAGGACTGGAGCTACTGTCTCCGGTCCAATTCCTCTGCCTACTAAAAAGGAAATTTATACAGTTTTACGTTCTCCTCACGTGAATAAAAAAGCGAGAGAGCAATTTGAAATGAGAACACACAAAAGGCTAATTGATATCCTCAATACTAATGAAGATACAGTCGAAGCTCTTATGAAACTTCAGTTACCAGCTGGTGTTTCAGTTGATATAAAGTCGTAAGGATTATAGAAAATGGCGAAAGGACTCATCGCAGAAAAAATCGGTATGGCTCAAGTCTTTGATGCAGAAGGGAAAGTTATTCCAGTGACTATCCTTCGAGTCGGTCCTTGTGCTGTTTCCCAAATAAAAACAATCTCCAATGATGGATATGACGCAGTTCAGTTGGCTTTTGGTATTTCCAAAGAGAAATCTTTGAACAAAGCAATCAAAGGACATTTGGCTAAAACTGGAATCACTTCTCCTAAACGCCATTTTAAAGAATTTAGAGATTTTGGTATTGAAGTGACTGCAGGTTCTGAAATTGGAATTTCTGATGTTTTTGAATTGAATGATATTATTAAAGTCTCTGGAACTTCTAAAGGGAAGGGATTTCAAGGTGTTGTTAAAAGACACAAATTTGCGGGTGGACCTCAAGCCCACGGTTCAAGGTTTCAAAGACACCCTGGTTCGATAGGAGCAGGCTCTACACCTTCAAGAGTTTTTAAAGGTATGAAAATGGGTGGTAGAATGGGTGCTGATAAATCAACCGTTCGAAATTTGAAAATTATTAAAATCAATGTTGAAGAGAATCTTCTATTCGTTTCTGGGAATGTCCCAGGTAGCGATACTTCAATAGTATCCATCGAGAAGATATAAGGACTTAACCTAATATGAAAGCGCAAAAATATTCCAAAGATGGAAAGCTGATCGGAGAAGTTGAACTGCCTGTTGCAATATTTGGAGCAGGAGTTTCTACAGGCGCGATCTACGATGCTATTAAAGCAGAAAATGCTAACTTACGTCAAGGGACTCATTCTACTAAAGATAAGTCTGAAGTAAGAGGTGGTGGTGCAAAACCATGGGCACAAAAAGGAACTGGTAGAGCAAGACAAGGTTCTTCGAGAGCTCCTCATTGGGTTGGTGGTGGTATTATACATGGACCTAAACCAAGAGATTACTCTTCGTCGCTTTCTAGAAATGTTAAGAAAAGAGCAGTTCTTTCTATATTGAATAAAAAAGCAGAAGAATCTCGAATTAAAATCATTGAAGATATCAGTCCTGAGGAATATTCCACAAAAGCAATATTTGGAATTCTTAAAAACATGGAAGTATCTGACAAAGGGAATGTAGGTATCGTTGTAACTGGTGAAAACCAATTCCTTAAGAGATCTACTCGCAACATTCCTTTTTTGAAGTATGTTAACTCAAAAAGGATCGTTTGTAGAGATATTCTTTATAATAACAACTTAATTATTTCTGAAAGTGCAATACAAGAAATGTTGCAACAATACGGTAAAGGAGAAGGAAAATAATGAGTCCAGAACAAGTTATCATCGCTCCTATGATTACTGAAAAATCGCAAGATTTAGAAGTAATACATGAAAGAATTGAAGCAAAAAGAAAAACATCAAGAAGATCATCTAATGGTAAAAAGATAACAAAATATACTTTTAGAATCCACCCAGATGCAAATAAAATTCAAGTTAAAGAAGCTATTAAAAAAATCTTTAATGCGAATCCAGCTTCTGTAAACATCCAAGTTTATAGAGGTAAAATAAAGAGATTTCGTTCCATGCCAGCTCAAAAAGCTCATTGGAAGAAAGCTATCGTTACATTTAACGATGGAACTACTTTGGATATAGTTAAGGTATAATTATGGGTATCAAGAAACTTAAACCATACACAGCTACAACAAGATACACATCTAAGTTAGATTATTCTGAGGTAACTGTAGATAAGCCTAAGAAAAGTTTAACTTCTAAAGGTAATTACAAAGCTGGTAGAGGCGATGGTGGTAAAATTTCCGTTCGTCATAAAGGTGGTCGTGTTAAGAGAAAATATCGAATTATTGATTTCAAAAGAAAGAAATTCGGAATTCCTGCAACTGTTAAAACAATTGAATACGATCCAAACCGTTCTTCCTTTATCGCATTGATTTGTTATGCTGATGGTGAATATACTTATATACTCTCTCCTGCAGGATTGAAAGTAGGAGACAAGATCCAAAGCGGTCCTGATTCCGAAATAAAAGTAGGAAATTCTCTTCCACTTTCTAAAATTCCTCCTGGTACTAACGTTCATTGTGTTGAAATGCAACCTGGACGTGGTGCTCAAATTGTAAGAACTGCAGGAACTTTTGCTGTTATAGCCGCTAAAGATGGTGATTACGTAAGCTTAAAGCTTCCATCTACTGAAGTAAGAAAGATTAGAAAAGATTGTTTAGCAACTATTGGTGAACTAAGTAATAAAGATCATAATCTAGTTGCAATCGGTAAAGCTGGAAGAAGCAGATGGTTAGGTAAACGTCCTTCTGTTAGAGGAGTCGTGATGAATCCTGTAGATCACCCTCATGGTGGTGGGGAAGGTAGAACTTCCGGTGGACGCCATCCAGTTTCCCCTTGGGGTCAACCAGCTAAGGGTTATAAAACTAGAACTAATAGTACGACAGATAAATTCATCGTACAAAAAAGAAAAAGGAACCGGAAGAGATAGGTAGCAGCATGGCAAGAAGTTTAAAAAAAGGCCCTTTTATCGATGATCACCTGATGAAAAAAATAACCAAAATGAATTCAGAAGGACAAAAAAAACCATTTAAGACTTGGTCACGTCGTAGCACCATCTATCCTGATATGATTGGACACACAGTAATGGTTCACAATGGTAAGCAATTTATTCCAGTTTTTGTTAATGATAACATGATTGGTCATAAGCTTGGAGAATTTGCACCTTCAAGAACATTCAGAGGACACTCTGGTGATAAAAAGGCAGTGAAAAAGTAGGATAATATGGAAGCCAAAGCAGTTGCTAAACACGTAAGAATTTCTGCTAGAAAAGCTAGATTGGTTGCCAACGAGGTTCGTGGGTATGGTTACCAAGAAGCTATGGATATTCTTAAATTTACTAATAAAAAAGCATCAGATATGATAATTGATCTACTAAATTCAGCAGTATCAAACGCAATTCAAGTAAATGAAAATGTAAATCCTCAAGAACTATTTATCAGTAAGATTTATGTAGATGATGGTCCTATCATGAAGAGATACCGTCCTAGAGCGAGAGGTAGAGCTTCTCGTATTCGTAAGAGACTTAGCCATATAACTTTGGTTTTGTCTGACAAAGCTAAGGAAACAGAAGGGAAATAGTATGGGACAGAAAGTCAATCCAATCGGACTCAGACTAGGTATAACTCGAACTTGGGATTCAATTTGGTATTCCAAGATGGATTATAGAAAAAACCTACATGAAGATCTTAAGATCAAAAAGTTTTTATTAAAAAAACTGAAAACTGCAGGCGTTGTGAAAATCATCGTAGAACGTTTTCCTGAAAAAATAAATGTTAATATTCATACTTCTAAGCCTGGTATGGTCATTGGCCAAAAAGGTAATAATATTGAGATGATTAAAACTCAGCTCAAAGGCATGGCTGAAAAACCAATTAGCCTAAATATTATAGAAGTTAAAAAACCAGAAATCGTTGCTCAGGCAGTTGCTGAAACTGTTGCTATTCAAATCGAACAACGTATGCCTTTCCGTCGTGTTATGAAGCAAGAACTTCGTAGAGCGATGAGAGGTGGTGTTGAAGGAATTAAAATCCAAATTTCCGGAAGATTAAACGGAGCGGATATGGCTCGTGTAGAAAAATACATGGAAGGCCGAGTTCCCTTACACACACTTAGAGCAAAGATTGATTACGGTTTCAAAGAAGCACTAACAACTTATGGTCAAATTGGTGTTAAAGTTTGGACTTATACAGGCGATCACTTCCCAACAAAAGAAGAATCGGATGATGATAAATACGCTGTCAAAAGAAGGACGAGTTAATAGGAGTTCTTAATGTTATCCCCCAAAAGAGTTAAATTTAGAAAAAGACAACGAGGCAGACTCAAGGGCAAAGACGAAAGAGGCTCAAAAGTTTCTTTCGGTGAGTTTGGTTTAAAAGCCATAACTTCTGGTCGTTTGACTGCTCGCCAAATTGAGGCAGCAAGGATTACTATTAACCGCCAAGTTAAACGAGGTGGTAAATTATGGATCCGTATTTTTCCACATGTTCCTATTACTAAGAAACCTGCTGAAACCAGGATGGGTAAAGGAAAAGGAAATCCTGAGTATTGGATTGCTGAAATTCGTCCAGGTAGAGTTCTTTTTGAAATGGCTGGTGTTGATGAAGCTACTGCTAAAAAAGCTTTAGAACTTGCATCATTTAAACTTCCACTTCAAACAACATTCGTTAAAAGGAGCTTATTGTGAAAAATAAACTACACGAATTATCTGAAAAAGATTTAAATACCCAATTGGATGAAGCAAGGGAAGAAATTCGAAGCCAAAGATTTAAATTTGCCGTAGAAAAGAACTTGGAAAATCCTAAGAAAATTAGAGATACAAAAAGAAAAATAGCCAGAATTCTTACGATCCAAAGAGAACGTGAGTTAGCTAAAGGCACTGGCAGGTAAATCAATGGAACACGCAGAACAAAGAAAATCTCTGACAGTAACTGGGAAAGTAGTTTCTAATTCAATGGACAAGACGGTTGTCATAGAGTCCATCACTAAGAAAATGCATCCTTTATTTAAAAAGATTACTACCAATACATCTCGGATTAAGATCCATGATGAAAAGAACCAATGCAATATAGGTGATGTTATCCTCGCAGTAGAGACTAGACCTTTATCTAGCCAAAAGCATCATAAACTTGTTAAAATTCTTGAGAAGGCTAAACAACTATGATTCAGCAAGAAACTATTTTGCAAGTAGCCGATAACTCTGGTATCAAAAAAGTTATGTGTATCAAAGTTTTAGGTGGTTCTAAGAAAAGATACGCTACTATTGGTGATGAAATTATTGTAGCTGTGAAATCTTCTCAGCCTGGTTACGGACTAAGAGACGGACAGGGGAAAAAAGTTCATGGTAAAGCAGTTCAACGCGCTGTGGTTGTCCGAACTAAAAAAGAAATCAGAAGACCAGATGGAACTTATATCCGCTTCGATGATAATGCTGTAGCAATCATCGATGATAAAGGAAATCCAAAAGGTACACGTATTTTTGGACCTGTTGCTAGAGAGCTTCGTGATAAAAAATACATGAAGATTGTATCTCTTGCTCCGGAGGTTTTATAATGCCAGCTAAGTTAACGTATAGAGGATCAGACTATACTAAATTTAAGAAGATAAAATTACAAAAAGATGATGAAGTCATTGTAATTGCCGGAAAAGACAAAGGCAAAAAAGGTAAAATCCTAGCTATTGATAAGAAAAAAGACCGAGTCTTTGTTGAGGGCGTAAACAAAAAAAGAAGATTTGTTCGACCTACTCAAGAAAATCCTCAAGGCGGTCAGATTGAAATTGAATTTCCAATTCACATTTCTAATGTCATGTTTTTTGACTCTAAGAAGAAAACAGGCGTTAGATTAGGAGTGGGCGAATCAAAAGGCAATAAGATCAGGATTTCTAGACCGGAAGGGAAGGAGATTTAATCCATGCAAGTTCCTCGTTTAAAAGAGAAATATTTAAAAAATATTCGTCCAGAACTCCAAAAAAAACTCGGACATAAATCCGTAATGAGAGTTCCTAAATTAGAAAAAATCGTATTGAATGTTGGTATGGGTGAAGCTCATGCAAACCCCAAAATGATGGAAGCAGCTTTAGATGAATTAGGTTTAATTACTGGCCAAAAAGCAGTAAAAACTATCGCTAAGAAATCAATAGCTGGTTTTAAAGTTAGGGAAGGTATGGTTCTAGGTTGTAAAGTTACTCTACGTGGGAATTACATGTATGAGTTTCTAGACAGGTTCATCAACGTTGCTCTACCTAGGGTACGTGACTTTAAAGGTGTAAACCCGAAAGGTTTTGATGGTCGTGGGAATTATAATATTTCTATCAAAGAACAAATTATTTTCCCTGAAATTCAATTTGATAAGATTAATAACATTTATGGAATTAATATAACTTTTGTCACATCTACGGATGTGGACACAGAGGCTTACGACCTATTCAGTGGGTTCGGAATGCCATACAAGAATAAGAACTAATAGGAGAAGAACATGGCTAAAAAATCAATGATTGAAAGACATGCAAAGAAGAAGAAATTTCAAGTAAGAGAATATACTAGATGCCCACTTTGCGGTCGTGTTCGAGGTTATATTAGAAGATTTGATATGTGTAGAATTTGCTTTCGTGATTTAGCAAGTAAAGGTCAAATACCTGGCGTAGTGAAAGCTTCCTGGTAAACAAAATTAAGAGGTTATTATGAGTCTATCAGATCCAATCGCAGATATGCTAACAAGAATCAGAAATGCACAACGTGCTAAACACGAATCATGTGTAATTCCAGGTTCTAAAATTAAGAAAAACATTTTAGAACTTTTGAAAGATGAAGGTTACATTGCAGAAATCAATACTGTAAAAACAGGAAGCTTTGATGATTTTCAAGTAAAATTGAAATACGATTCCGAGAAAAAGCCTGTAATCAGAATCATTGAAAAAGTATCTAAGCCAGGAAGACGAATTTATATTCAATCTTCTGAAATTCGCCCTTTCCGAAATAATTTAGGAACATTAATTATTTCTACATCGCAAGGTGTAATGACTGGAAAGAAAGCAAAACAACTCAAAATTGGAGGGGAAGTAATCTGTAAGGTATTCTAACCAAACAGAAGAACTAATCATGTCCAGAGTAGGAAAAGCAATCGTAACAATTCCACCAAAAGTGGAAATTAAAGACAACGGAAATTCAATATTAGTAAAAGGTCCTCTAGGGGAAATTTCTACTCCTATATTTGAAGGAATTTCGTTAAACCAAGAGAATGAAACAGTTTCTTTCGTTAGATCTTCTGAACAAAAGAAGATAATCGCCCTGCATGGACTTGTTCGTGCACTTTTTAATAATTCAGTTAAAGGCGTTACAGAAGGCTGGACTCGAAATCTTGAAATTACTGGTGTAGGTTATAGAGCACAGGTGAGAGGAAAAGATTTAGTAATGAGTCTTGGATATTCACATGAAGTTGTATTTCCAACTCCAAACGGAATTAAGATTGAAGTTGCTGATCAGTTAAAAATAAAAATTTCTGGAATCGACCGCCAATTGGTCGGTCAAGTTGCAGCTGATATTCGTTCAAAACGTCCTCCAGAACCATATAAAGGAAAAGGAATTCGTTATTCTGATGAAGTTGTCAAGCGTAAGGCTGGAAAGACAGGTAAAAAATAAGCCATGATCAACAAAACTAAGAAGAATATTAATAAAAAAAGAAGAGCAGAGAGAGTTCGTTTTACTTTAAAGAAAAATGGGAATAGACCTAGATTGGTTTTCAACAAATCTAATAAATTCCTTACTGCTCAGATTATAGATGATACTAAGGGAGTTACTTTAGCTTATGCTACCACTCTTGAAAAATCATTTCCAAGTCATGAAAATAGCAAGAAAAGCAAAAGTGCAGCAACTACTCTCGGTAAGGTAATTGCAGAACGTGCTTCTAAGGCCGGAGTTAAAATCGTAATGTTGGATAGATCAGGAATGCTCTATCATGGTGCTATTTCTGCTTTTGCAGATTCTGCTAGAGAAGGTGGTTTGGAGTTCTAATATGATAGTTGAAGAAGAACAAAAAGAATTTACAGAGAAGGTCGTAAAGATCGATCGAGTTGCTAAAGTTGTTAAAGGTGGAAGACGATTTTCATTTAATGCTTTATCAGTGGTTGGTGATGGAAAAGGAAAAGTAGGAATCGGATTTGGTAAAGCAAATGAAGTTCCAGATGCAATTCGTAAATCTATTGAAAGTGCTAAGAAAAATCTTCTTAACATTGATTTCAATGGTCATACGATTCCTCATGAAGTTATAGGCCAATTTAAATCAGCACGAGTTCTCTTAAAACCAGCCTCTGCAGGAACTGGAATTATTGCTGGAGCACATGTTCGATCTGTTGTAGAAAGAATTGGAGTCCAAGACTTACTTTCTAAGACATACGGTTCTGGAAATGCTATGAATATTGTAAAAGCAACTTTAGATGCATTGACTCAGCTACAGACTCCGTCTTCCGCTTTAAAAAGAAGAGGAATTTCTTTCTCAAAATTATTTGGTAAGGATTGATCATGGAAGAAGTAATTGTAACCCAATCAAGAAGCTCAATAGGTACCATTCCAGCTCACAGAAAAACTTTGATTGCCTTAGGTCTTAAAAGAAAAGGCGCACAAAGAAAACACCAATTGACCGCTCAGATCAAAGGTATGCTGAGATCTGTTACGCATTTGGTAACAGTAGAAAAGGTAAAATAAAATGACTGAATCAAAATCTCAGAGAATAGAACCTTCTAAAGCATTTGGCTCTGATAGAACCAAAAAATCAACTTCTCTTGGTAATAAAAATACAATTACTATTCCAAAAGGTGCAAAGACTTCCAAGAAAAGAGTAGGTCAAGGACCAGGATCTGGACTTGGTAAGACTTCGACACGCGGTCAAAAAGGCCAAAAAGCTCGAGCTTCTTCTATGAGAAGAGGTTTTGAGGGTGGTCAGATGCCACTTCATAGAAGACTTCCAAAACGAGGATTCACAAGTAAGAACCATAAATTATACCAATCAGTAAATCTTGGTTTACTTGCAAAACTTGGAATTAGTGGTACTATTACTCCAGAAATTTTGAAGCAAAAAAATGTAATACAAGATGAAAATCTTTTAATAAAAATTTTAGGTGATGGTGAAATTACCACATCAATTCAAATTACTGCAGATGCTTTCTCTGAAACAGCAAAAGCAAAAATTGAAAAAGCTGGTGGATCTGTAACAATCAGAACCCAAGCAAAAACTACTAAGGATTAAAGGTAAGTTCCATTGTTGAGTACTATTGCGAATATTTTTAAGATTCCTGAACTTAGAGGAAAAATTCTATTTACCCTATTCATGCTTCTATTGTTTCGTATGGGTACTCATGTTACCATTCCTGGTATCAATTCTCTAATCGTTTCAGGAATCACCTCTGATCCTGGAGAAGGATTTTTAAATATGGTAGACCTTTTTGCTGGTGGAGCTTTACTCAAGTTTTCCATTTTTGCACTTGGAATCATGCCATACATTTCTTCTTCGATCATTATGCAGTTAGTTATGGTTTTAATTCCTTCTCTTCAAAAACTTCAAAAAGAAGGCGATGAAGGAAGAAAGAAAATCCAACAGTATACTAAATACGGAACCATCATTCTTTGTGCGGTTCAATCTCTAGCAGTTTTACATCTTGCTAAATCTTGGTCTACAGGAACTGAATTAGCTCCTGCAAAATACCCTGGTCTTATCAATCCATCTGTAGAACCTTTCTTTTTCTACTTAGGTCTTCTATCCATCACTACAGGAACCATCCTTTTGATCTGGATGGGTGAGCAGATTACAGAACGAGGAATTGGAAATGGAATCTCACTTCTGATTTTTGCGGGTATAATTGGAAGAATGCCAGAAGCAATGATATCTATGTTCACCACTGATACTTCAGATGCTCTTTCTATCTTAATATTACTATTAATCTTCGTTGTTTTGATCTCACTGACTGTAATTCTCACACAAGGTGTCCGGAAGGTTCCCTTGCAGTATGGGAAGCAGATGGTTGGAAGAAGAATGGTTCAAGCGAAAAGCCAGTCCATTCCATTCAAAGTGAACGGAGCGAATGTTATGCCAATTATCTTCGCATCTTCTTTGATTCTTTTTCCTCAGACTATCATTCAGTATTTCTCTTCCAATTTTGAAAGTTGGAATGGTTGGGCTGTAGTAATGGATTTTTTCAACCCTTTCTCTCAGATATGGTATAGAGCTGGATTCTATTATATGATTTATACAGCATTGATTGTATTCTTTGCTTACTTCTATACTGCAATTCAATTCAATCCTCAGGAACTCGCAGATAATTTGAAAAAATTTGGTGGTTCAATTCCTGGGATTCGTCAAGGAACTCCTACTAAGGAATATATTGAAAAAGTTTTAAACAGAATTACGCTCCCTGGAGCAATATTTTTAGCTGGACTTGCTCTTGCTCCCTATCTTATCATTAAGTTCTTAAATCTTGGAAACAATACAGGGGGCGGTGCTCTCGTGTATACATTTGGTGGAACCTCTCTTCTGATTATGGTTGGGGTTGCTTTGGAAACATTAAAGCAAATTGAAGCTCAACTACTTATGAGAAACTACGAAGGATTTATGAAAAAATCTAGGATCAAAGGTAGGTAGGATATGAATCGACTTATTTTTATGGGACCACCAGGTGCTGGTAAAGGAACCCAAGCTGATATTTTTAAGGATCGTCTCTCGATTCCACAGATTTCAACTGGTGAAATTTTGAGAGAAGCTGTGAAAAATTCTACTGCTATGGGCTTAGAAGCTAAAAAATTTATGGACGCGGGAGACCTCGTTCCAGATGTTGTAGTAATAGGTATTATCAAAGACCGCCTTGCTCAAAAAGATTGTGGAAATGGCTTTATATTGGATGGATTTCCTAGAACAGTCGAGCAAGCAGAAGCACTATCTAAAATCCTGAAAGAAACAAAAATGGATTTAGATGCAGTTATCAATCTTGCAGTTCCTGACAACGAACTTATTCAGAGACTTCTGAAAAGAGCGGAGAAAGAGGGACGGGCTGATGACAACGAAGAAACGATTAAGAATCGTCTTCAGACTTATAATTCAAAGACACTGCCTCTTATAGACTTCTATAAAAAAGCAGGAATACTCCGAGAAATCAATGGAGTAGGTTCAATGGAAGACATTACAAATGAAATACAGAGGGCACTGGGGTAAATTTTGGCAAAAGAAGAAGCTATTGTAATCGATGGAGTCGTTTTAGAGCCGCTTCCCAATGCTATGTTTAAGGTAGAATTAGAAAATGGGCATAAGGTTCTAGCTCATATCTCTGGTAAGATGAGAATGCACTACATTCGAATTCTACCAGGTGATAAGGTAACAGTGGAACTTTCTCCTTATGATTTAACAAAAGGCCGTATTACTTACAGGAAAAAATAAGGGATTAAGATGAAAGTAAGAAGTTCAGTAAAGAAAATTTGTGCAGATTGCAAAGTCATTCGTAGAAAAGGCGTAATCCGAGTAATTTGTACTAACCCAAAGCATAAACAGAGGCAACGATAGAATATGGCTAGGATATCAGGGGTAGATTTACCCAAAGAAAAAAGAATTATTGTAGGTCTTACCTATGTTTATGGAATCGGTCCTTCTTCTTCCAAAAAAATACTAGATCAAGCAGGAATCGACGGAACTATTCGAGTAAAAGATCTTTCCGATGACCAAGAAGCTGCTATTCGTAAAGTAATCGAAGAAAGTTTCCGAGTAGAAGGTGATCTTCGTGGAGAAATCAATCTTAATATTAAGAGATTAATGGATATTGGTTGTTATAGAGGTTTGCGTCATAGAAAGGGTCTTCCTGTTCGTGGTCAAAAAACTAAAACTAACGCTAGAACTCGTAAGGGTGGTAAGAAAACCGTTGCGAACAAGAAAAAGGCAACCAAGTAATAGGAACTGATTAATAATGGAAAAAGATAGTAAAAATAAAAAAGAAAAGAAACAAAAGAAAAAAGAGAAGAAGAACGTCCCTAAGGGTAAAGTTTATATCCAAGCTTCTTTCAATAATACTATTGTTTCGGTTACTGACATGGCTGGAAATGTTCTATCATGGGCATCTTCCGGTATGATGGGTTTTCGTGGATCTAAAAAATCCACTCCTTATGCAGCACAAATTGCAGCATCTACTGCAGCAGACAAGGCAATTGAAATTGCTGGACTTGCTGAAATAGATGTAATGGTTTCAGGTCCTGGAATAGGTCGTGAATCTGCAATTCGATCACTTTCTGCAAAAGGTTTGAATGTGAAATTTATTAAAGATGTTACCCCACTTCCGCACAACGGATGTAGACCGAGAAAGAGAAGAAGAGTTTAAGGAAGCAGTATGGCAAGATATCGCGGACCAGTAGTTAAGTTAAGTAGAAGAGAGGGAGTTAACCTCCTACTCAAATCCAGTCATAATTTCAACAAAGAGAAATCTAGTTTTGAGAAGAGGAAATATCCTCCTGGTCTACCTCCTAAAAGAAAAGGTAAAATATCAGAATACGGCTCTCAGTTACGTGAGAAGCAAAAAGTTAAACGTGTTTATGGTGTTCTTGAAAAGCAATTCCGTCGATACTTTGAAGAAGCAAACAGAGTTCCTGGCATAACAGGTGAGACTCTTCTTCAATTCTTAGAAAGAAGACTCGACTCTGTTATTTACAGAATGGGTTATGCAGTAACAAGAAGACAGGCGAGAAATTTTATAGCTCACAGACATATTTTAGTGAACGGAACTAGAGTGGATATTCCATCTTTTCGAGTGAGTATTGGTGACAAAATAGAAATTCGTGATAAATTTAGAAGCTCATTGTTTCTAGAAGAGAATATTAAATTAGCTCAATCATTGAATAGAACACCAGCATGGTTGGTCGTTGACTTTTCCACATTTTCTGGAGAAGTAACAGGTATGCCAGCTAGAGAGGATATTGAGATCCCAGTAAAAGAACAAGTTATTGTGGAATTGTATTCTAAATAACCAAATTCAGGAAGTAAGGAAAAGACATTGTCTCCCAAAAATTTACTAAAAGGTTTCAAAAGACCAAAAAAAATCGACTTCGTAACAGAAGTAAACAACCCGAATTATGGGAAATTTGTAGCTGAACCCTTTGAAAGAGGATTTGGAACTACATTAGGTAACTCTTTGAGAAGAACTTTAATGTCTTCCATTGAAGGTGCTGCGATTTCTGCCATAAGAATCGAAGGCGTCAACCACGAATTCTCTTACATAGAGGGTGTTGTCGAAGACGTAACTCGAATTATTTTGAATCTTAAACAAGTAAGAATCAAGTATGAACCTGAAGATAAAGACGCTAGCAAAGTTATCCATTTTGAAATGAATGGAGCTGGTTACTTTAAAGCTGGTGACCTTGCAGTTGATTCATCTATAGAAGTTATGAATCCTGATCTTCATATTGCAACTTGCAATGAAGATGCCAATCTAGTTGTAGATTTAGAAATCCAAAGAGGCAAGGGATTTATTCCTGCTGAAGATAAGAAAAAGGATATTGAAGTTTTAGGAACCGTTCCTTTGGATTCTATCTTTTCTCCAGTTAAGAGAGTCGTATTTGATGTAAGTGAAGCTAGAATTGGACAAAGATCTGATTTTGAAAAACTTACTATGGAAATCTGGACTGATGGTTCTATTTCTCCTGAAGATGCACTTGCTCAGGCTGCCAAAATATTAAAAGAACATCTTACTGTTTTCATTAACTTCGAAGAAGAAGTGGAAGAAGAAATAGATGAACTTGATGAAGCTGATGAGAAATTAAAAGCATCCTTATCAAAACATGTGGAAGAATTGGAATTATCTGTAAGATCTTTGAATGTTCTAAGAAGCCTTGAAATAGATTTCGTAGGCGAACTAGTTAAGAGAACAGAAGAAGAAATGACTAAATCAAAACACTACAGTGACCAATCCCTAGACGAAATGAAAGCAAAACTTTCCACTATTGGTTTAAGTTTTGGAATGAGAGATTTCTAAAATGAATAAAAGAAATAAAGTTAAATCACTTAATCGTAATAATAAGCACAGAAACGCTATGCTTAACAACATGGTTACTAGTTTATTCTTGCATGAAAGAATAGAATCAACTTCTGCAAAATTGAAAGTTGCTAAGACTTTTGCTGAGAAATTGATTACTCGTGCTAAGAAAAATCTTGCTCCGGATACTAAACCTGAATCTAAGCTTCATAACAGAAGAGAAGTAATGAAAACAATTACAAATCCTATGGTTGTTGATAAGCTTTTCGAAGATTTAGCCGTTCGTTACCAAGAGAGAAAGGGTGGTTACACTCGAATTTTGAAATTAGTTAATAGACCTTCTGATAATTCTGAAATGTCCTTACTTGAATTAGTTGATAAAAAAGAGCAAGTTGAATTAAAAGAAGCAGCTATAGCTAAAAGAAAAGTTTCTAAATCTTCTCCTAAAACTGCAAAGACTCCAAAAGAGCCGAAAGTTAAAGCAGAGAAAAAAGAATCAAAGCCTAAAGCTAAAAAAGCAGCTAAAAAGTAAATTTAGTTCGGTTTAATTACTGTTAAGAAATAAGGGATCTGAATTTTTCAGGTCCTTTTTTTATTCTAAAAAGCTCAATTTTTTTTTGAAGTAGTATTAATCATTATTCCATTGAAAACGACTTCCCCCGCTACCATTGATGGAATAGATTTAGCTAAAAACCAATTGATTTCACCTGAGCTAGAATAAATTCTTCCTTCAAATTCCCATTTTGAAATTTGAGCGGCAGCGATTCTAACAGACTCTATAAATCTCTCACGATCATCTTCATGTATATTTTTTCCTAAACCCCACTCAGGACTATTTGGATTCTTTGGCAGTCCAAAAATCTTTAAAGCTTTCTCACTTAAGAAGGAAAAATAACTTGATCCATCTGGACGAATACAAAATTGAATGATAACCCCTGGTACATTATCTACCATGTCTAAGAACATTTTTTTATTCTCTCTTAGATCTTTTTGTATACAAAGCAGTTCTTTATTTTGTTCATTTAGTTTAGAATTAACAGAAACTAAGTCTTTGTTTAAGTTTTCTAATTGTAGGTTTTGTAATTTTATTTTCTGATGAGCTTCAAATAGTTTAAAGGCCATTTTAATTGATGCATCGATTACTGTTAGATTAGAATTTTTTACAACATATCCAAATGAGGTAATTTTTTCTGTTCTAGCAACAATATCTTTTTCTGTTCGAGAAGACATGAAAAGAATAGGGAGCATATTTTTTTCTAAAATTATTTTAGCTACTTCAGTGCCATCTATTTCTGATCCTAAATCTATATCCATTAGAACTAGATCGATAGCATTTAAAGAATTTGTAGCTAAGTCAATTGCAGCTAAAGGATTACCTGCATGTAATACTTTGTAACCAATACTTTCTAGTTGTTTGATTTCACTAAGAGCAATTATATATTCGTCTTCAACGATTAATATGATTTTTTTCATTTCAAATTATTAAATAAAATTATGAATTAGTTTTAATTATTAATGAAAAATGTATATAAATTATTGAAATATTTACAAAGAAAATTATGTTTTCCTAAAAAGCTTAGGATTTTTTTAATCTAATATTATTCCAATTATAAATAGTTAATTAATATTTTAGCAAAAACAATAATACTTGCACAATTTGATTTATTATTGTGCCAATAATTGTTTTATACTAAAATCTTTTCAGTTTATCTTGTAATTCAGATACTATCTTATCAAAATCTACTTTCTGAATAACTGTAGCATAGGCAGAACTTAAGATAGGGTATTGGCTTGGGTCTAGTTTAATCAGGTTTGGTAAAACTTTTAAACCATAGAAACCATTTGTGATTTTTTCTGGGGTTGTTCCATTAGCTATATCATATCCATACTTTCGATCTCTAGTGTCTGAGCCAAAACAAGCCAACATAAAATCTGTAAGTCCAGATAAACCATTGAAGGTTCCAGCCTGTCCACCTAAAGAGGTTCCCATATTTACTAATTCATTAAAGAATCTGTTGGATAAATGGAAGAGTGTATTATCTACGTTTCCGCCTAGATTTTTCTTGAAGTATCCTTCAACTAATCCCATAGAAAGAGCAAATACTGTCTTCAAGGCTCCACCCAACTGGACACCTTTAGTATCTGTTGGATTGATCGCAGGTCTAGAGAAAATATAGCCTGTATTGAAGAGTACTTGGATTCTATGTTGTAGAGAAGGATCAATTGTAGCTACTTCAAAGCCTGATATTTTTCTTTCCATAATTTGGTCTGGATAATTAGCTCCAGATACAACACCCAATCTCTTGGGATCTATTCCAAAAATATGTTCTAAGTCTTCTAGAATCAATCCATGCTGAGAACCTGTAAAACCTTTGATAACATTGATTATAGGTGCTTGGTTTTTCTGAATATTTTCTTTTATAGAAGGATAGACCTCATCCATCTGCCAAGGATTTGCACCTTGGATGAAAAGTGTTGCTTTTTTGCAAATATCTGGATCAGCACTGAATTCAAAATTAGGTGGTAGTTTATAGATTGGATAATGAACAATATCTCTTTGCTCTTCATTAGATCTACGGCATTCTTCTTCATTAGGATGATAAACAGTTACTTTAACTTCTTTATTGGAAAGAAGAGTTCCTATTGCAACAGACATATTACTCGATCCGAGTATAACTATTTCTTCCTTGGGAGCCTTAGGGATTTGGATTAAAATATTTTGCTTTGTATTATCACCATTATAAAGGTTACGATACGTGCCATGTTGGTTTTTGTTGAGATTAGAACCAACAAGAAGTGCTAAATTATCTATTAGAAATTGCTTCTTATCACCTTTTCCTGGGAACTGAACTTGTTCCATGTCAGCAGGGAAAAATTCTTGAAGTTTCTTAGGAAGATCTCCAACAAGCACTGGTTTGCCGATGGTTAATTTTCCATTTGCTTGGTTGAATAAAAATCCACTGGTAGGAAGAATTTTATCTGTTCCTTCCAGTGAAATTGGTAATACAATTTTATTGGCTACATAATGATAAACAGTATCAACGAATGGCATCAATCTTCCGTCTCGAGATCTTGTTCCTTCTGGAAATATAGAAATGATATTTCCATCAGATTGCAATTTCTGGGATTGGCGGAAAGCTCTCATGTTGATCTTAGTCATGATGTCAGAGAGGCTAGGTGTGTCGGACATATCTTTTTTGGAACAGACTAGAAGAGTTCCAAACATATAAAGACCAAGTCTTGTAAAATCAGGTTCAAATGCAAGTCTACCTGCTATGAAGATTAATTTCTCAGCGATCTTGCGGCCATCTTCCCCTGAATTGTATAGAAGTGCGAAAATGGCAGGGGCATCTAAATGGCTTAAATGGTTAGAGATTAAAGTGACAGGAATTTTGCCAAGAACAGGATCTAGAAGTTTAAGATTTTCTGTTCCTTCGACCTTGAATTTCTTCATGATAGGATCTAAGAATCGCAACATGAAATCTCGCGGTTGAGGGTTCATTTCAGTTAAAACGCCAACTTCCTCAAGTTTGGAAGGATCTGTGAAAATTTCCATTACCTTAGGCTTGGGTGTTGCATTGGAAAGAATGAGAAACTCTTCTAATATTTTGCGAGCATCAGCCTGTGACATTCCCGATTTAACAAATAAATGAATGTTTTCAAAAAACTCTTTGGACCATCTGCCAACCGTGGCTTCTTTTTCTGTCATTTTCACTCCCTAGAAGTCTTTATTGCGTTCTTTTGGGCAGGTTTTGTCTATCGAATTTTTTTTTAGTTTGGATGGAAATGCACTATAAAGAAACTTGTATAGGAACTAAATATACGTGAATTTTTCTGAAAACAGCGAAACAAAATGGCTTCCGGATGGATTCCACTTTCTCGGACCGACTGAGTCTGCGAAGCGTAGAAATCTTTTGGATCCAATATCTCAATACTTAAATAATTCAGGCTATAGTGAAGTAATTCTTCCAGCTATGGATTATTCTGCTTCTTTTACGAATCTTTTAAATACAGAAGACTCTCAATCCATATTAAGATTTCGTGATTTACAAGGAAAAGAAATCAGCCCTAGTACGGATTTAACTTTGCAAGTTGTAAAAGGTATGGCTGGTCTAACACATCTTTCCGAGAACCAAAAAGTCTATTACACTGCCAAAAGGATTAAGGATCATAAAAAACGGAATGCATCTCGTCGCGAAGTCCTACAAGTTGGAGCCGAGCGAATAGGAATGTCTAGTGCTAAGGATATTTCTGAGATATTGATAGAAGCAGATTCCATTCTAAAAATTGCGAATCCAAAATTTCGACCGACCATAGTTCTTGGGCATAATTATTTGATTCGAAGCATTTTAGAGAACCTTTCCCTTAACGAATCAGAGAAAAGCCATCTTACAGCAATGATTCATAGCAAGAATCTACCTGTGATCCAATCTTTTACAGATAATAAGAAAATCCCTTCTGAAATAAAAAATATGTTAACAAGCATTACTATGCAAATTGATTTTGATACTATGAAGAAAAATCTAGAGTCTTGGAAGCTACCTTTTACCTTTGATATGAATTCATTTCTAGACTCTTTTCAAAAAGTTTATGATACCTGGAATGCCAAAGATAGATTTTCTGATCTTTGTGTTGATTTTTCCATAGTTCGTGATCTGAATTACTATACTGGATTTTTATTCCAAGGCTTTATTCATTCAGAATCAGAAGCTGTACTGAATGGTGGTCAATACGATCATCTATATGAAATCTATGGCACCGAGCAGAAGGCTGCCTGTGGTTATGCGATTCAAATTGATACCTTAGAAGCATTTTTAAAATAATTAGGAGATTTTATGCCAGCAAATTTAGTTGTAGGTGCCCAGTGGGGTGATGAAGGGAAAGCAAAAGTAATTGATGTTATGTCAAAAGATACTGACATCATAGTAAGATACCAAGGCGGTGCTAATGCCGGTCATACTGTTGTTGTTAAAGGGAAAAAATATGTATTCCATTTGATTCCATCTGGAATCATCTATGATAATAAAATCTGTGTAATTGGAAATGGAGTTGTGATTGATCCAACTTATTTTCTGGAAGAAGTTGCCTCCTTAGATAAAGAAGGCTTTGATGTTGCATCTAGAACTTATATTTCTGACTCAGCTCATCTTCTTCTACCTTTCCATAAGATGATAGATGCTGCTAGAGAAGGAACAGCTTCCAAAAGTCAAAAAATTGGAACTACTAAGCGCGGAATCGGTATTTGCTACGCTGATAAAATGATGCGGACAGGAATTCGTGTTGGAGATCTTCATTCTAAAGAATCGGTAAAAGAAAAATTACAAGCAATACTTAATGAAAAAAATCATGAACTCAAAGTTCTCTATAATTTAGAAGAATTAAAATTCCAAGATATTTGGGACGAAATGTACACATTCTATGATATCTGGAAATCTCGTATTATCAACACCTCTTATTTTCTAAATGAGGAACTCAAAGATGGTAAGAGAATTTTATTAGAAGGCGCACAAGGAACAGGGCTTGATGTAGATTTTGGAACTTATCCTTTTGTAACTTCTTCTAATCCAACCACGGGTGGTGCACTCATTGGCTCTGGTGTAGGCTACCATTTTCTAGAAAAAGTAATTGGTATAAGCAAGGCATACATTACACGAGTAGGGGAAGGACCTTTTCCTACAGAGCTTTTCGATGAAGAAGGTGAAAAATTAAGAAAGTTAGGTGGAGAGTTTGGTTCCACTACAGGAAGACCAAGACGTTGCGGTTGGTTTGATGTAGAACTTCTTAAGCATGCAGTTAGAATCAATGGTATGAATGCTGTAGCTCTAACTAAGATAGATGTTCTAAGTGAATATGATACTATTCCTGTTGCCATAGGATACGAGTTAGATGGCAAAAGATTGGATTACTTTCCATCACAAGGTTTGGAAAGAGTAAAACCAATCTATAAAGAATTCCCAGGTTGGAAATCTGACATTGTTGGTATAAACGATTTTAAAAAATTGCCAAAGAATTGCCAAGATTATATAACTGCCTTGCGTGAATTGGTAGGAGTTCCAGTTCATATGATCTCAACTGGCCCTGATAGAGATCATACAATTATTTTATCGATGTAGGAATTTTTTGCCAAAACACCTTGACCCAGTACCCCTTCTAAAAATATTGTATCTACAAGACAGTCGAGAGTCGTTAGCTCAGTTGGTAGAGCATCTCCCTTTTAAGGAGAGGGTCTTGGGTTCGAGTCCCAAACGACTCATTTGACTATCTTCCTATAACGGTGCCATCGTCTAATGGTTAGGACACAAGGTTTTCATCCTTGCAATCGGGGTTCAATTCCCCGTGGCACTACTAAATGAATCCTTTTACTTAACCTTTATCAATTTAATCTATCTATAGAAGTTTTTTATTTCCTATAAAAAGTTTAGAATTAGTCTATATCAATATGGCAGATTTAAAACTTAAAGGCAATTCCATTCATACAGTTGCAGACCTTCCCAAAGTAGGCTCCGCAGCTCCCTCCTTAAAATTAACAAAATCAGATTTATCTGATGTTAGTTTAGAAAACTATAAAGGCAAAAAGAAAATTCTTAATGTTTTTCCAAGTATTGATACACCAGTCTGTGCTACTTCAGTACGTAAATTCAACGAGAAAGCAAGTAGCCTTCCTAATGCAGTTGTTCTTTGTATCTCAGCAGATCTTCCATTTGCTCAGAAGAGATTCTGCGGGGCAGAAGGTATTGCAAATGTAGAAACACTTTCCGATTTCAGAAACGAATCCTTTGGAAAATCCTATGGTCTTGAACTAGCTGATGGGCCTATGGCTGGTCTTCTTGCTAGAGCCGTACTTGTTCTTGATGAAAATGATAAGGTTCTTTACACTGAGCTTGTTGATGATATCATTCATGAGCCGAATTACGACGCAGCACTTTCATCCTTAGGATAAATTGACAATAGAATCAATATCCATAGGTTTGCGATTAACGACTTAAGGATATGGTACAAACTGTCCTCAATTTACATTGTGGGCAGATATTTTCATCGTATTTTCCTCTGCATTTCTCCATGATTCCGATTCTACTCAATGCAAAATCAAACCGAACAGATGGTTCTCCTAGAATATCTGTAAGAGCAGATGTGATTTCTTCTGCCATTTTTCTATCGTTTGACTTTCTATTTGTAAGATTTAAAATTTTTGCCATTCGAATAATATGAGTGTCTAAAGGAAAAACTAAATCATATTCAGATAGTGATTGGTAGAAATTTAAATCAGGGAAAGTTGCTAATACCATCCATCTCAAAAACATAGAATATCTTTTGTGGGCTGACTTCGCTAAAGCCTTTCCCACAAGAAAATCTAATCCATAAGATTGGAATCGCAATTTAGATCTAAGCTTTGATTGAAATCCGATGATTCCATTATCCAAAAAATATTTTTCAAATAGGGGAACATTTTCTAACGAATCTTTATTTGGTAGAATGTTATTTTGGTTCAACTGCAATTTGCTTTCGCGGATGAGTTCTGAAATTCCAAATAAAAATTCTGCTATGTCTTTTTCTTTTTGGAACCTATAGCCACCAATTGATCTAACAAGCTCATCAAAATCTTTTGTTTTTGAAAGTGTTTGATACGGAGAGTAAGCTAGGCGGTTAAAAAGATTTTGTAAAAAATTTCTTATAGCTCTTACATTGCCATAAGAGAATAAAGCTGTAATGAGAGCCACGCATTCTTGGTCGAGCGGATTCTTATAATTATAAACAATTTCAATAGGATCAGATTTCAAATATTCTGGTTTAGAATATTCATCTCTTAGCCTATTTAATATTCTTTTCTTTGCTTGTTTGGAAGAAGTGGACAAAATTAAATAAACCGAATGAATAATAAGCCATTGGAACCCAAATCATCATTACCAAAGCAGATTAACTTAGATAATTGATTCAAGATAAAGATGCTAGCATTGCTGTGTAGGTCTTACTCATCAATTTTCTTCCGAGTTTTTCTTCAATGTATTTTGAAGCTTCGAGTATTTTATCTAATTGAATCCCTGTATCATAACCTGAGGTATGTAGAAGATAAAGAAGATCTTCTGTGGCAAGATTTCCTGAGGCTCCTTTAGCGTATGGACAGCCACCGAGACCTCCTGATGAAGAATCAAATGATCGAAGACCCAACTCCAAACTTTTTTCTACATTCGCAACTCCCATCCCGTAAGTATCATGAAAGTGACCTGCAAATAGCTTAGCTGGGTATTTTTTTAATAGTAAAGTTAATAATTTATCAACATGAGAAGGAGTGCCTTTTCCTATCGTTTCCCCTAAAGAAATTTCGTAAACTCCCTCATTCATCAATTGATCAACCACCTCAAGAACTTTGTTTGGTTCTATCCAACCTTCATAAGGACAGGCGATTACAGTAGAAATATAAGCTCTTACTTTAATATTATCTTTGCCAGCTTCTTGAAAAATATTACGAAAAGCTTGGAAAGATTCTTCTATTGTTTTGTTGATATTTTTTTTAGTAAAAGTATTGGAAGCTGCTGTGAATACTGCTACTTCTTTATAACCGTGATCTAAGGCTCGTTTATAGCCTTGTAGATTTGGAGTTAAACAGGAAAATTTCTCGTTAGATGATTCTTTTAAAAAATGTTTAGAGACTTCAGAACTGTCTGCAAGTTGGGGAATAGCTGATTCTTTTACAAAAGAAGTTAGTTCGATATGCGAGTGATTCGCAGAGATTAGCTTTTTGATAAATTCAATCTTAACTTCAGTAGGAAGAAATGCTTTTTCATTTTGTAATCCGTCTCTTGGACCCACTTCTGTGACTTTTACTTTTTCTTTCACTTGATTCCCCTTTGTCTTTCTCTAGTTTGGAAGAAAGTTTGATTCCCTCAAGAAAAAAATGATATCCATTGATAAGCTTACTGTTTCCATCCAAAATCAAATTCTAGTCCAAGACATTCAAATTAAAATCAATAAGGCTGAAATCGTTGGTTTGGTGGGAGCATCTGGATCAGGTAAATCAACTATCTTTAAGGCAATATTTCATAATATAGTTCCCATTCATGATTTTCATATCCAAGGCGATATCAATATTCAAGATGGAACTGTTCAACCAGTCTTTCAAGATTCATACTCCAGTTTCAATCCTTTTTTAAAAATTCGAAGGTCACTACAAGAGCCAGCTATTTTAAAAGGAATGGATATGAAATTAAGTTTAAATGAGATTAATAATTTTTTGCCTATATTTTCATTAGATAAAGAGATTTTAGATCATTATCCATCGCAATGTTCAGGTGGCCAATTACAACGTTTAGCAATCCTTAGAGCTGTGCTAGCCAAACCTAATTACTTAATCATGGATGAGCCTATAAGTGGTCTGGATCATATAGTTAGGAAAAAAGTTATAGATTTAATTTTAGATTTAAGAAATCGTTTGCAATTAGGAATTTTGTTTATTTCTCATGACTTAGATGTAGTTGAAAGTATATGTGATAGAATTTATGTAATGAACCAAGGAAGGATTATAGAAGAGGGCAGTAAAGGCTTTCTGCCCAATAAGAACTCTCAAGAATATACGAAACTTTTATTCAATCCTTGGGCAGATAGTAAGTATTAGATATCGATTTGGTATTCGTTAGATCTGTCTTTTCTTTCTTTAATTAGTACAATCATAACATCAATTCTGTAGAAAGCATTTCGCAAAGATGATTCTACCAAACGTAGTGCTCGAATTTGGTTATCTAAAGAAATATTTTTGATCATTGTCTTTTGCTCTTCATCAAAGCGTGATAATATAACTTCAGTTTTCATTACATCACTAGGATTTATGATCATAGTTTTGTTTTCAAAAGCGAATTCATAAAAGATTCGTTTCTTACGAGATTCTAGTTTTACTTCTTTAATTTTATTATTTTCATAGATAAAGGAAATATATTTTAATAAGTTCGATTCATATCCTTCGTCAACTAAATAAGGTACATCTTCCGTAACAATTGTATGCTTATTTTTGTATTCAGGTTTAAGCAGAACTAATTGCGAGTGTTTTAGTTCAATATCCCCGATTCTAACTTGTATGAGTTCTTTCAAATCATCAATAATTTTGAGAAGAGATTTTGTATAATTACTATCTTTATCAACAAAAATGTCGCTCTCTGATATTTGTTCAGAATTATTTTCCTGTGCAGAAAATGGACTTACTAAGAGAAGTAGGAGAGGCAGAGCGATATATATTTTTTTCATTCTTTTCATCGAGTTTTTATCCAAGTCTGGTTTAGTACTTATAATTATCGGATGAAAAAAATGGAACTTAAATTTCCTTGATATGAAAAATTTCATAACCAGAATCTTTTTTCTCGAAGTGTATTCTACCTTCCAATTCAAGTTTTTTAATGATCGAGTAAATTAAGCCAAGAGCTGTAGTCAGATGCCCTCCAGTATGCACTTTCTTGCCAATGGCAGCTTCCATCAGGTTCAAAAGGTCGGATGAGCCTTCTCTTAATCTTCGAATAACTCCCTTTTCTAGAATGGAAAGAGTTTTCTTGACTAAGGTAATAGTTCTTTGCGGATCTTCAATTTCCGCTCCATGAGCAGGAAGCATTCTGCGAATAGGCTCTTCCAAAAGTTTTGCTAAGGTAAAATGGTAATCATTTAGGCTTCCATCCAATTCAGAATAGATGGCTGTCAAATTAGCAATTATCAAATCACCGGAGAAATATATTTTTGACTTTTGTAAAACGGGAGTAATATGATAGAGATTATGTCCTGGCGTGTAAATAAATCTAAAACTATGTCCATCAATTTCAAGACTATCATTATGGTCTATAGCCTTATCAATTTGGAGGTAGGGGGTTCCTTTTTTAGTTTCATTGAATTTAGAAAAGAATGTATTCCATCCTAGTCTCGATTTTACTAAAATCTTTTCTAATTCAATAGGATCTCCGTAAGCAATATGAAATAAGTCTTCAGTAGCTTGTTCAAACAATTTCATAGACTCGATATAATTTCCAACTCCATCTTGCATAGCTCTATAGCCATAGTAGGTTGCTTTCTTGGCATAAGATTTCAAGACTAAAGCAGAGGAGATATGATCAAGATGATTATGCGTGTAAATGATATGTTTAATATCACTTAATGAAAATCCTCTCGTCTTTAGAGATGCTTGCAATAATGGAACAGACTCAATGTAACCTGAATCTATTAAAGTTAATCCATTATTAACAAGAATATAAATATTATTAGGTGCATAAAAAGGTTGTGGTAGAACGATTTTAAATAAACCATTCCCTATTTCATCCATAGTAGGAATTTTGTTTTGTTTGGTAATTTTCATATTATTTAAAACTATTATTCACTTCTACGTCATCCTCTTCAAGTTGTGATTTTTTTGCTTCTGCAAATTTTTTGCTAATATCTCTTCGTCTTTGAATCACCTTATAAGAAAAATCTGCAAAAAATGGATCGTTAGGATATTTTAATAAAATGTCATATTGATTTTCTGAAGTTTCGTAATCTAATACCCTTGAAGCAGTTTCAGCAAAATAATAGTGAAATCTTTTGCTATAATCTTTTTCTTTTCCTTCGGGTGTGCTTAATTTTGTTTCATTAAGAAGTTTATAAGCTTGGTAGTAATTGCCTGCGTTGATTTCTAAGCGCGCAAAACCTACACGAGCATCGGGGCTTTCTTCATCTATTTTCAGAGCCTCTTTGAGATAGATACTCGCTCGATTTCTAATCCCACTTTTTAAATAGTATTCAGCAAGTAAGACAAGTGCTTCTGTTTTATATTTATTAAGAGAGGCAGCTTTTTTATATGATTCAATTGCATAGTAGGGTTCATTTTTTAATTCACTTAATAATCCAATATGAATATAAGTTTTGTAAAATTCAGGGATTTCTTTTTTTGCAAATTCAAAATGTTCTAGTGATTTATCATATTTATTTTGGATATGAAGCAATCTTCCAAAATTATATCGAAATGGAAAAAAGCGAGGATCATAACGAATTCCAGCTTCTAACATTGAGTAGGCTGTATTTCGATCATCCTCTTTACCACTAAGAATGAGGGCTACTATTTCATTATTGAATTTACCACAATTGGCAATGTTTTTTTCTTCAAATAGAAAACTACCCATTGATCGCGGTGGTTCTCCTTCCCAAAATTTCCCAGTAGCTACTATGAAATCTTCTGGAATTCTTTTGAAACCACCCTTGTTAAAATCATCTGGATCCTCTTCACCTTCACCCCAAAGTAAATCTGGATAGAGTGTTCCGTTTACCATAACCTGGCTCAATAATGCATTGTTGAAAAAAAATATAGAAAAAATTAGGCAGCTTCTTAGCAAAAATAATTGGGTAATAGGTTTGCTTGATTTCATCATTTTTAAAAAGAAAAACTCGTATTTATGACTCAGATCTATAATCTGGACAGTACGGTTATCTCTATTGCACTTGCTCCAGATTCAAAATCTCAATTATAGTATCGGGTTTAAATCAATTTTAGAAAAGGTCAACTTGAAACTTTCTCAGAACAAGAGATATGCTCTACGCGGTGAGAACGGTGCCGGAAAATCTACTCTACTAAGGTGCATCCTAAATTTTAGAAATTTCGAAGAAGCCATAAGCTGGAACGAGGAGCTTGTTCTGCCACGCAATCGAATCTCTTATTTGGGTCATGATTTGGGTTTATACAATTCCTTGAGTTTATTGGAAAATTTAAAATTTTTTTATTCGATCGCGGAATGTCCGATTGCCTGGAATCAGGTGGAAGGTTGGGTTCAAAAGTTTAAACTCCAACTGAGATGGGACGATCCAATCTACACTCTTTCAAGAGGAATGAAACAAAAGGTTGCATTGATAAGAGCCTTAATTCCTAATTCTCATTTACTTTTGTTAGATGAACCATTTACTGGACTCGACCAGAAATCAAATATTGAAATTAGAGAGATTTTGAAAGAAGTATCCCGACAGTCCTCAATTCTTGCTGTAATCCATGAAGAAGAAACTGCTTATTGGGACGAGATGATAAACATAGCTGGGAAAGGGATTAAATGATACTTTCCTTACTCAAAAAAGAATTATTACTCATTGGCCGAGGTTTACATGGAATTCTATCTATGTTTGTACTTTCCTTTACGTTGTTATTTCTTTTTCATTTTTCTTTTGAGAAGGATTCTTCTTTAACTATACTTCCTTTAATAGGAATTAAATGGTCTATCCTTTTTATAACTTCATATGTATTGATTGGTCAATCAACATGGGAAGAAAGGGAATCTGGTGCTGGACTAATTGTACAATTATCGATTCCGAATTGGATGATATTTTTAGTAAAGTCCATTGTTGTTTGGTTCTTTTTAATATTCGTTTTAGGTTTGGTCTGCTTAGGTATGAATCTCATGTTTTCGAATTTTTCTACAATAGGGCTTTTCAATCATATTATATTTTTAATACCAGGATCTCTTTCTCTTTCCTTCCTTGGAGTAAGCCTTGGTTCTATAGCTGCATCAACTCGGATGAAGGAAGTGATTCTTCCCTTACTTTTGATTCCTTTTAGCATACCCATTTTTTTGTTCGGCTTGAAATCTGAATTTCGTTACATCGGCGATGCGATGAGTTTGAATCAATCATTGATCTTAATGATTTTTTTCTGTTTCTTTTATGGTGGTTTAGGAGCCTTGTTCCAAGAGTTGCAATCGGAGAATGTTGATGGATAAAATAAAACAGAATCAATTTAATTCATGGTTTTGGGACATTTGTCTTTTTATCATTCTATTTTTTGTAATGATGTATTCTCTTTATTATGTTCAAAATATTCCTAATGTGATATTGGAACAAGGTCTTGCACATAGGATTTTTTATTTTCATGTACCTGTAGCCTGGGTTGCCTTGTATGGACCTTTATTTGCTTGTATAACTTCCATTGCTTATTTAATCTCGCGTAAAAACATTTTTGATTTATATTCTTATTCACTGAATATTATATCTTTGGTGTTCTCATTCGGAGTTTTATTCTCCGGACCTATTTGGGCTCTGAGTGCCTGGGGAGTTCCTTGGGATTGGACTGATGCGAGGTTGCAGTCTTTTTTCATTTTGTTTCTTTCCTTGATTGGATATTTTATTTTTAGAAGCTTGGTAACTTCTTTTCAAAAAAAGATGCTGCTTTCTGCTTATTTAACACTTCTATGTGGAATCAATTCTGTTCTAACCTGGGGAGCCATTCGTTGGGTCGATAATCCTGGAAATCACCCAAGTTCAGTTTTAGGAAAGGGTGGAATGGATGCTGATATGAAGTTTGGTTTCTATTTTAGTGTTTTTGCCTTTCATCTTTTATTTTTAGCATTGCTTAGATTGACAATACGATATGTTTCTCTTATAAATGAAATGAATCGTTTGAAGCAGAATTTGGAATAAGAAATGGCAGACTACAAACCAAAACAATACTCTATTCTTATAATTGATGATGCTAAAGAAAATGTAGAGATTTTAGCAAAATTACTTATTTCCGAAAAATACAATGTAATCAAATCCTATTCGGCAGAACAGGGTAGAAATATACTTCTAACTGAAAAAGTGGATACCATACTCCTAGATGTGAATATGCCTGTCCAAGATGGTTACTCTTTCTGCAAGGAACTACGAGAAATAGAACGTTTTAAATTGGTTCCCATACTCTTTATAACTGCTGTGGATAGAGAAATCGGTTTTCAAGAGGCCATTGCTAATGGAGGAGATGATTTTATTAGTAAACCTTTCCATAAGAAAGAGTTGATTGCAAAGATAAAAGCATTTTTACGGATCAAAGTTTTGCAAGATGAGTTGCTCTTAGAAAAGTCAAAATATGAGAAAGAACTGCTTGCAGCTAGAAAAGTCCAAGAACAATTGATTCCTGAGAAAAAAGTAAATTGGAAAGGAATTGATACTTATTCCTATCTGCAACCTATGTTTCAAATAGGTGGAGACTTTGTTGATATCTGGGAAGAAGAGGACAAATTGCACCTAGTGATAGCAGATTGTTCTGGTCATGGGCCTTCCGCAGCCCTAGTTGCTGTTATGTTCAAGATGCAACTGATGAACTGTCCTAAATCAAATAACCTAGCTACTAAAATTGAATATCTCAGAAAGAATTTAAAGGGCATTCTACCCGAAGATTATTTTATAACCTTTGTATATATTATTCTGGATGCTAATGGTGAAATGGAATATATCAAATGCGGACATCCTGAACCACTACTTTTTGATGGTTCCCAGATTATACCTCTTCCAGGTTTAAGTCCTATGATAGTAGATTTAGATTTGAAACTAAAAGATAGTATTTGTCATTATAAAATAAATAAGGGTTCTAGTTTATTGCTTTATACAGATGGATTAATTGAAGCTACGAATTCTTCCTACCAAATGTTGGGAGAAAATGGTTTGACAGAGATATTTTTGAATAATGTGAATGTTGATGTTAATCATATGTTTCAAAATATTATCAAGGGCGTATTAAAATACTGTGGAAGCAATAGTCCTGAAGACGATATGGCAATGATATGTATCAAGTTCTAAAATCACAACCAAGTTATACGGGAAAAGTTCGAGACGTATTTGAAATTGATGAGAATCTTATTTTAGTTTCTACCGATAGGATTTCTGCCTTTGATGTAGTTTTCTCCGAACAGATATCTGGCAAAGGTCAAATTCTAAACCAAATTTCATTAGCTTGGTTTGAATATTTTAAAAAAATTCCTAATCATTTAATAGAATCTGATCATTTAAAATTTCCTGAACCTTTTAACCAAGAACCATGGTTGAAGGATAGATCTGTCCTTGTCAAAAAATGCGAACGCATAGACTATGAATGTGTAGTTAGAGGATATTTAAGTGGTTCTGGCTACAAAGAATATGCTAAGACAGGTCAGATTGCCTTTAAGGATTATCCTAAAGGAATGAAAGAGTCTTCTAAATTACCTGAACCAATTTTTACACCTGCAAGGAAAAATGACAGCGGACATGATGAAAATATTTCAGAAGAAACAATGAAAACTGAAATTGGAAATGAATTATTTACACAATTAAAAGAGACCTCTATTAAAATTTACTCGGAAGCCTCTGAGGCAATTGAAAAGGAAGGCTTGATTCTCTGTGATACAAAATTTGAATTTGGAATCTATGATGGAAAAGTAATTTTAATCGATGAGTTACTGACTCCTGATTCCTCTCGTTATTGGGAAAAGGAATCATATAGAGAAGGATTTACCCCTCCTAGCCTTGATAAACAAATACTTCGAAACTATTTAGAAACTCTTGATTGGGATAAAAATCCACCTGCGCCAAAATTGCCTCAGAATATCCAAGACGAAATACTTGAAAAATACAAAATACTGGAGAAGAGAATTACAAAATGTATCTCGCTAAAATAAACATTACTTTAAAAGAATCAGTTCTAGATCCTCAAGGACAGACTGTCCTTAGAACTTTACAGGGGATGTCTGAACAAACTGTCCAGGATGTAAGAGTAGGTAAATATGTAGAGATGAAATTACAAGCAGACTCTACTGAATCAGCTCAAGAAATTGCGACTAGAATTTGTGATAAATTACTTGTGAATTCTGTAATAGAAAGCTATCACTTGGAGATTGCTAAACTATGAAAGTAGCTATTATCACTTTTCCTGGTTCTAATTGTGATAAGGATATTGGCACTGTTATTGAAGAATCTTATAATGCGAATGTATCGTATATATGGCATAAAGATTCTATTTCCTCTGGTCTTGATTTAGTAGTAATTCCTGGAGGTTTTTCTTACGGGGATTATTTGAGATGTGGAGCTATGGCAAAATTTTCTCCTGCTATGGAATCAGTAGTCTCATTTGCAAAAAAAGGCGGTAAAGTGTTAGGAATATGCAATGGTTTCCAAATTTTAACTGAGGCAGGTCTTCTACCGGGCGCCTTAGTCAACAACATAGGTTTAAAATATATTTGTAAAGACCAAGATTTAATCATAACTAAGAATGATTCTAAAGGATTCTGGAAGAATTACAACCAAACTATAGATAGTGTTTCTTTTCCCATCGCTCATGGAGAAGGTAGATACCACGCAGATCCTGAGACTATTAAAGAATTAGAGTCAGAAGGTAGAATCGTTTTAAAATATAAGAATAATCCAAATGGTTCCATTGCAGATATTGCTGGAATATCATCCGCTAATGGAAAAGTCGTTGGCATGATGCCTCATCCAGAACGTGCCATGAATCCTTACACTGGACTATTTGATGGTAAGATTTTCTTTGATTATTTCCTTGCAAATTGATTAATTGGTTGTATATTTTTTCCCAATAGAATATAATTTTATTGAAAGTAGATTGAGGAAAAATTATGAACAGTTCATCTGTAATCGATTGTGTGGATTTTGTTTTACGAAAAAGTGAAGTTATAACTATAATACTAGGAGGAGGTAAGGGCACAAGGCTCATGCCTTTAACAGATCGTAGATCAAAGCCTGCCGTTAGTTTCGGTGGAAAGTATCGGCTCATAGATATTCCCATTTCAAATTCTTTGAACTCTGGATTTGACCAAATCTTTGTTCTTACACAATTTAATTCTTATTCCTTAAACAGACATATTTCAAGAACTTATTCTCTCAATTCAATCAACAATAAAGCCTTCGTAGAAATTATTGCAGCCGAACAGACCAATATCTCTGTTAACTGGTTTGAAGGTACTGCTGACGCAGTAAGAAAGGTTCTTCCTCATATCGAGGAATACAAACCCAAATACGTTATGATTCTTTCAGGTGATCAACTGTATAACATGAACCTTACAGAATTTATGCAGAACCATATCATAAATCCTGAGACCGAAATCAGTGTTGCTTGTAATTCTGTTCCTGAAGATAGAATTACAGGCTTAGGAATAGTTAAGCCTAACTCTTATGGTAATATAGAAGATTTTATAGAAAAACCTACAGATGTAAATCAAGTCCTTGGTTGTCGGATGGAAGATGGAAATTTTCTTGCGAATATGGGTATTTATATTTTCAACACAAAAACATTGATGGAAGTTCTATCTGATAAATCCAGAACAGATTTTGGAAAGGAAATACTTCCCCAATCTTTGAAAACGCGTAAAGTAAAAGCTTACGAATACAAAGGTTACTGGGAAGATATAGGAACGATCAAAGCATTCTATGAAGCCAACTTAATGCTGACAGATGAAGTACCTGCTTTTAATCTTTATGATCCAGAAACTCCTCTTTACACACGAGCAAGATCACTTCCACCTACCAAATTAAATAATGCAAGAGTGAACAAGGCTTTGATTTCGGAAGGAGCCATTATCAACGATGCAGATATCTTCCGCTCCCTAATTGGGATTCGTCAATTTGTAGATAAGGGAACAAAGATATCAGAAAGTGTCATTTTAGGTATGGATAAATACGAATTTATTGATGAAAATCCGGATAGAATACCTAAAGGTATTGGCAAAAATTGCGAAATTCATAAGACAATAATAGATAAAGATTGTACAATCGGTGATGGGGTTAAGCTAATAAATAAGTCTAATTTAGAAGAGTATGAAGATGAATTCGTCTACATTAGAGATGGAATCATCATAGTTCCAAGAAGAAAAGTTATTCCAGCTGGTTATGAAATTTAGTTGTCAATAACTTACCTTTCCAGAGAACATGAAAGTGAAGGGCAAAACGTCTGAAATTAAGTCAGATCAATGTCAAATGTAAAACTAAAATGCCTCAAAATGCAGATAAACATCTCAGCACATCTTTTATGAACGAGGCTTTCTACGTTCCTCATTTCCAACCTATCGTTAATGTAATCACACGCAATGTCTCAGGCTACGAGGTTCTAGGTCGGCAATATTCTCCCCAAGAAGATCGTTACCATTCCTTAGGTCCATTTTTCCATAGCAACCAAGATGATATTCTAGCTGTTTATAATGTGGATCGAATCATTCGAGAAAAGGCAATCCGCTATCTCAAAGAATCCTATTCTAAGACTAAATTATTTTTCAATATCATGCCCCATTATCTTTCAAGAGTTCATAAATCTGATCTCAAGGCAGATCGGTTTCATATCATTCAACTGATAGAGAAATACCAAATTGATAAATCTGATGTTATTTTAGAAATAACTGAAGATGAATTCGAAGGATCCATTGAGAATTTGATTCAGATGGTTAGTGTATTCCGAGATTATGGATTGAAAATAGCTATTGATGACTTAGGAGTTGGATTTTCCAATTTAGAAAGAATCGGATATCTTCATCCAGATATCATTAAGATAGATATCAAGATCATGCGTGAGAGTTTGAATATGAACTCCTTTAAGCAAGTTTTATCTGCTGTATCAGAAATGTCTCAAAAACTTGGATCCCATTTGCTATTTGAAGGAATAGAGACAGAAGATGAATTGAATCTCGCACTTTCTATGGGAGCTAATTTATTGCAGGGCTATTATTTTGCAAAACCTCACCAGGACTTTCTCAATAAGAATTTCTTTGCAAAAGATCTCAAAGCTATTTTAGAAAAATTTGCAGGCCTACGATTTATTGAACTTTTGCAAGAATTTGAAAAAGAAAATAGCATAGTCCAACACTTAGAAGAAATTTTTCATGATTTTGATAACAAAGATAAGCAATACATGATAAAGAAACTTTCAGCATCACAGGAATCCTTTCCTCAATTTATTTCGAAGGTCTTTCTTTGTGACATTCATGGTTATCAGATTACGGCTACATATATACGAAATGAATATGGGAACTTAGAAGAGAGACTTTCTGGTATAGGAAATAATTATGCATGGAAGCCTTATTTTATTAAACACAAAGCCTTATCCATTCATGAGAAGAAAAGATGGCATATTACTGAACCTCTTTTTGACATTAAGAAGCAGAAAGAATATGTTGTATTTACCTATTGGTTAACAGATGAAATAATCTTGGTTTCTCAGGTCGATTGGAAATCATAATTTTCTACTTGGTTTGACAAGTTCCCATGCAAATCTGTCTAAAAAATAGAATAATTCTAAATTGAGGTTTGAATGACAGCCATTCTTGAAATACACGGTCTACACGCAGAAATAGAAGGAAAGTCCATACTCCAAGGAGTTGATCTGACGATCAATCCAGGAGAAGTACATGCTATTATGGGACCCAATGGCTCAGGCAAATCAACTCTTTCTAATATAATACTCGGTCATCCGTCTTATAAGGTAACGAAAGGGGATATTCTCTTCCAAGGAACATCTATCTTAGATAAATCAACTGACGAAAGAGCTCGCCTTGGAATTTTTTTAAGCTTTCAATACCCTACTGCACTTCCTGGCATCACTATCCCTAATTTTTTCAGAACTGTTTTGAAAAATATTCGTGGAAAAGAAATTCCAATGCGAGAATTCAAACAAGAGTTAAAGCAAGGCATGAAGGATTTAGAAATGCCTGATGCATTTTTACAGAGATATGTAAACCACGGTTTTTCAGGTGGCGAGAAAAAGCGAAATGAGATTTTGCAGATGGCAATGATGAAGCCTTTACTCTCTGTTTTGGACGAGACAGATTCTGGTTTGGACATTGATGCTCTTCGAATAGTTTCGGAAGGAATCATGAGATGCCGAACAGAACAAAATTCAATTCTTTTAATTACACATTACCAACGTATGCTAAACTATGTTGTTCCAGATTTTGTTCATATCTTTGCTCAAGGTCGTATTCTCGAAACAGGGGATAAGGATTTGGCATTGAAGCTAGAAGAAAATGGTTACGATTGGATTTTGGAGAAATCAGGAATCAAAAGCTAGTGGAACTTGCATTAAGAAAAGAATTCCAAGATCAACTGCAAAAGGTTCCAGTTCCCCAATCTACCTCAAGTGAAACTTGGCGCAAATTTAATTTCAAAAATTTCAATCCTTCTGAATTTCAAAAATTCCAATACCCTGAATGGACGAAGGTTGAAACTAGTGAATACAGCATTAAATCATTCTCAGATTTAGATTCTAAGGACTTAGAGTTCATTAATAAACTCTTAAACCAAGAATCGATTCGAAATGATTATTTTTCCTTAACAAATATAACTGAATCCCAATCGGCAATTTTTGTAGATATAAAATCAAATGTTAACCTAGCAGAGGTTCTTAGGATTGTTAGATCGACTCGAATTGAAATTAAAGGTTCTTCACTTTCTTTTTTCCCATTGACTATCATTCGTGTTGGTAATAACTCTCAGGCAAAGATTACAGAAATTATTGATAACTCATCAGACTTAGAGACTAAAGATTTTACTTGGATTAATTCATTCACTTATATTCACCTTGGTGAGAATTCCCAATTGGAATTTTTAACGAAACAAGATTTATCTAATTCTAGTTTTCACTTTCGAACCTTAATCACCGAATCCTTAGCAAATTCCAATTTAAAGAATAACCAATATTATACGGGTGGATTTCGTGGAAAGATTAGGCAGACTCACTACCTGAAAGGAAAGGGTGCTGAGTTTACTGGATTAGGTCTTTCTGTTTCTTCAGGAAGAGAGTTTATCGACTCAGAGACTGAAGTGATTCACAATAATGATCACACAACAAGTTCTATCTTACAAAAGACCATTGTAAAAGACAAAGCACATCATATATTCACAGGGAATCTTCATATTCCAGCTGGACTAAAGAAGGTGATTGCGAGTCAGGTGAATCATAATATATCTCTAACAAAATCGGCAAGGGCAGAATCCATTCCCAAGCTAGAAATATTTTCAGAAGATGTGCAGACAGCACATGGCTCTACGGTTGGAGAAATCGATCCCGAGCAATTTTTCTACCTTCAGACAAGAGGTTTGGACGAAGAATCAGCTAAGCATATATTGATAGAGGCTTTCCTTTCCGAGATTATAGATCAATTTTCTGATACAAAAGAAGCAGAGAAAATTCTCTCTGAGATGAAGGGGAAGATATGGCCTACCAAAAATTAGCAGAAATAGACCAGATTTCAGAAGGAAAAATTTATAGCTTTTCCACAAGATATTATGATATTGCAGTCGTTCGAAAGAAGGATGAATATTTTGCATTTGAAGATGTCTGTTCTCATGACGGTGGATCAATTTCAGACGGTGAGATTGAAGAAAACAACGTTATTTGCCCAAGACATTTTGCTGCTTTTGATATAAAGACAGGTGAAGTTCTTTGTATGCCAGCAACTGAAGGAATAAAAATTTTTCCTACTAGAATCATAGACGGAAGTTTAGAAGTTGAATTGGAGGATGAATGATGTTTGATGCGGAACAAATAAAATCTGATTTTCCAATACTTCAGACAACTATGAATGATAAACCCTTGGTTTATTTGGATTCTGCTGCAAGTTCACAGAAGCCAAGACAAGTGATTGAAGCCTTAAGAAATTATTATGAAATGGAAAATGCAAATATCCACAGAGGCATTTACTATCTATCTCAGAAAGCAACTGAAAAATTTGAGAAAACACGTATCAAAATTTCTAACTTTTATAATGCACAATGTGCTAAAGCAATTATTTTTACGAGTGGAACAACGGAGTCTATCAATTTAGTCGCTCAATCCTGGGGAAGAGCTAACATCCATAAGGATGATGAAATCGTTCTTTCTGTAGCTGAGCATCATTCCAATTTAGTTCCCTGGCAGATGCTCGCTAAAGAAAAGTCGGCAAAACTAAAATTCATTACCCTAGATGATAATTTTCAATATGACTTAAGCAATCTAAATGAGATTATTACAGAACGAACTAAAATAGTTTCTGTTTCCCAAATGTCAAATGTTACAGGAAGCATTTACGATGTTCAGACTATTATAAAGCGTGCTCATGAAGTAGGTGCAAAGGTAATGTTAGATGGAGCACAAGGTGCCTGCCATCTACCTATTCATCTAAAGAACTTGGATGTAGACTTCTATGCATTTAGTGGACACAAGATGCTTGGACCAACAGGAATCGGAATTCTATACGGTAAGGAAGAAATATTAGAAACTATGCCTCCCTGGATGGGCGGTGGTGATATGATAGAGACGGTTGGTCTCGAATCTTCAACTTATGCAGCTCTTCCTGCCAAACTTGAAGCTGGAACACCCAATATTGCTGGGGTTATTGGTCTTAGTACTGCTATTGATTATTTAACAAAGATTGGTCTTTCGGAAATTCATAAGCATGAAATGGATCTGATGGATTATACCTTGGATAAAATAAAAGAAATCCCAGGTATAACAACCTATCTTTCATCTGACAGAGAACAAAGATCGGGCGTACTATCCTTCAATATGGATGGGATTCATCCATCAGATGTAGGCACGGTTCTAGATGAAGAAGGAATTGCTATACGGGTTGGACACCATTGCTGCCAGCCATTTATGAAAAATTACGATATTCCAGGAACCTGCCGCGCCAGCTTTTATCTTTACAATACTACAGAAGATATTGATATTTTCATTGAATCTTTATGGAAGGTTCATAAGTTATTTTCTAAGTTTGCAAAAGTGGTAAGTTAAAGAATTTAAGGTAATTTTTATTAGAATTTTAGGATAAAAAACGAGACTAATAGATAGATGATTCATTTAGAAACTGACTTAGACAAGGCAATTTACTCTCAAATAGAAAATGTTCAAGATCCCGAGATAGGACTTCCTATCACTGAGCTTGGATTGATTTATGAAGTCAAAGCGGAAGATTCAAAAGCACTTATTAAAATGACATATACTAGTATGGCCTGTCCTGCTGGAGCTCAAATGAAACTAGAAGTAGAAGAAGCCTGCCTTCGTGTGGAAGGAATTGACTCAGTCGAAGTAGAAATCGTTTGGACTCCTAAATGGAACCCAAAAGACATGGCATCCGAGTTTGCTAAGGATACCCTAGGTATTTTCTAAGACTACTTTATGCTAAGATGGAGTTTAAGATTCAACAATGCTGATACAATTATTACCTTCCGTATAATGGCTGTTATATTCATATTCCTTTTTGTTGGTTCTTGTAAGGAACAGAAATCCAATTACTATGCTTCAGGTAGAACTTTTGCTATTGCTACAGACCATGCGCTTGCTTCTGAGGCAGGTAAGAAAATATTCCAATCTGGAGGTAATGTATTTGATGCTTATGTGGCAGCATCATTTGCTATTTCTGTTCTTCGACCCCAATCCACAGGTTTAGCTGGAGGCGGTTTTGCTTTAGTTAAATCTGCTAAAACTGGCAAAATAGAAGCTTATGATTTTCGTGAAAGAGCACCTCAACTAGCCGATGAAAAAATGTATCTAGATAGTAAAGGTAATGTCATAGAGAATCAATCATTATTTGGATATAAGGCAATTGGTATTCCTGGTAATGTAAAAGGGCTTCTCAGTATTCATAATAAATATGGTTACCTTTCCTTAGAGCAGGTATTAGATCCTGCCTACCGTTTGGCGAATGAAGGTTTCTCTGTGTATGAAGATTTACATACAGCGATTGAGAAATCGAAAGATGATATGAATCCTGCTGCGAGGAATATTTTTCTTAGAAAGGGTGAAGCTCTAAAGACAGGTTCTGTTCTTGTTCAGAAAGATCTAGCAAATACAATCCAAAATATAATTCTACATGGTGAAAGAGAATTCTATGAATTGGAAACAGCTGCAAAAATTGTAAAAGCTATGAGGGTTAATCAAGGGATTATCTCATTAAAAGATTTAAAAGATTATAAAGTAATTCAAAGAAAGCCTTTATCTATAAATTTTAAGCAATATGAAATTATATCTTTTCCGCCGCCTTCTTCTGGTGTTTTTTTATTTGAGATTTTAAAATTTTTAGAAAACCAAGATATTAAATCTCTTAATGATGAAAGTCCATTAGATTATTATAGAATGTTAGTTGAATCTATGCGTATAGGTTACCAAGATAGATCTATACATGGTGGTGATCCAGATTTTTCTTTAGTTCCTGTTGATTCACTGCTTTCCCAGGACTATCTAACTGATAGAACCATGGAAGTCTTAGCAAAATCAAAAGCACAGGTAGATTCATCAGGTGAAATGCCAAAAACATTAGAATCTTATAATACAACTCATATTTCAGTTATTGATTCTATGGGAAATGCAGTAAGTTCTACTCACTCAGTGAATTATATTTTTGGTTCAAGAATCGTGATTCCAGGGACTGGATTAATTATGAATGATACTATGGATGATTTTGCTACCTCTGTTGGAACTTCTAATGCATATGGATTAGTTGGTGGAATCAAAAATCTAATAAAGCCAAATAAGACACCACTCTCTAGTATGTCTCCTACCTTTATCCAAGAGAATGGCCAATTACGAATTGCACTTGGAGCACCAGGTGGTTCTTTTATTCCTACAGCAATTTTGCAGACAATCTTAAATCGTCTTGAATTTAATATGAATCCATATGAATCAGTTGCGAGTCCGAGGGTTCACCACCAATTTCAACCAAATTTAGTATTTGCAGAAGAAGAATTATCATCTAAAATTAAATCGATGGAAGAATTTGGTTACAAATTCAAGTTCACTCCGAATCGTGCAAAGGTTTTTATGGTGGAGAGAGAGAAAAGTGGTTTGCTACATGCTGTTTCTGATCCGCGTGGACAGGGTGTTCCAGCTGCTTATTAAATTATGTTAGAACTCTTCCTAAAGAATAAGAAAAATGCTGCTCTGCTTTCACGCACTATTTTAGGTTTGGAGCGTGAGACAATTCGCACTATTCCTGATGGCAAAATGACTTTAACTGCACATCCTAAAGAATTGGGATCGGCTTACACTCATCCTGTAATTAAGACTGACTTTTCTGAATCACAGGTTGAATATGCGACAAAGCCATCCATTCAAACGAAAATAGTTCTTAAAAATTTATCTGATTTACATTCTTATACTCAAGAAGCAATAAAGAGTGAGTTGCTTTGGCCTTTTAGTATGCCTCCCAAATTGCCTGATGATGAAGAAAAAATCCCATTGGCTCTTTATGGAAAGACTCCTGATGCTGAAAAGAAAACGATCTATAGGCGAGGGTTAGGCTTACGATATGGTCGGAAAATGCAGACTATATCAGGTGTTCATGTAAATGTTAGTTTTTCAAAACCTCTGATGGAGTGGGTTTCAAAGAATCGTTATAATTCTAAGCTGACTCAAGATATTCAATCTGAGATTTACCTAGATACAATTCGTAATTTCAACAGATATTCTTTCTTGATTCTCTATTTTTTTGGAGCATCTCCAGCGATGGATAAAACCTTTACCAAAAAAATTCCTAATTTAGATGAACTGAATGAAAATACCTACTATGGTAAAAATGCCACAACTCTTCGATTGAGTGAGTTAGGTTATACTTCCCAAGTTCAAAATAGCTTATTTATTTCTACAAACTCTATGAAAGAATACATAGCTGACCTATGCTCTGCTATAAATACTCAATTTCATCCTTACTCTAAATACAATAACCAAGGAAACAGCAAAAAACATCAGTTAAATGACCATTATTTACAGATAGAAAATGAATACTATGCTTTAGTTCGACCTAAGCAAATACCTAAGGGAGATGAAAGACCGATTGACTCATTGAATCGAAGAGGCATTCGCTATCTTGAAATTCGTTGCATAGATGTAGACCCATTCAGCCCAATTGGTGTTTCTGAAGAAGCAATATTATTCACTCAAATTTATCTGATGTACTGTCTTATGGTAGATTCGCCTAAAACTTCCAAAGTAGAGAAACAGGATTGGGACAACAACCAATATGAGGTGTGTTGGCAGGGTCGTAATTTATCAACAGAGTACACAATTCTGGGTGAGAAAACTACTATCGCTGAAGCAGGAAATTTCTTATTAAATAAGCTTCAAGGCATTGCGGAATTTTGGGATAAAAATTCTAAAACCAATAAATTTACAGAAGTTATAAAAAATCAATTATTCAAATTACAACATCCGGAAGAGACTCCAAGTGGAGCCATATTGAAAATATTTGAAAGAGATGGAATCGGTTTTCTTGATTTAGGTCTTAAACTCGCCTCAAAATATAAAAGGTATTTTATGCAAAGAGGACTTGAAGATAAGGTTCGAACTAATTTAGATTTAATGAGAGATAATTCTTTGGTTGAGATAAAAGAAATTGAAGAAGCTACTGTAGTTAAGAAGTTTACTAAACTTGAAAAAGCAGAAGTCTGTATTGGTGAAGATTAATTATGGAATCATATATTTTTCCAGGCTATGAAGATTTAGAAATTTCTACACAAATTATTTTAAATGAAGCGAAATCCAGAGATATCGATTTTGAAGTATTAGATAGATCTGAAAATTTCATTCGCTTAAAGAAAGATGAGCATTCAGAATTCATTAAAGAAGCTTCAAAGACAAGCTTAGATAATTATATGACCTATCTTGTAATGGAGAACAAAACTGTTTCTAAGCTTTGTCTCCAAGATGCTGGTCTCCGAGTCCCGGTTGGTTCTTCCTATGAATCAGTTGAATCTGCGATGAATGATTTTGCAAAATACCAAAATATTAAGAAAGTATTAAAACCATCGACGACTAATTTTGGAATCGGAATTTCCATTTCAGAACCCTTGGAAAGTTATGATTCCTTTCAGAAAAAAGTGGAATCTACTTTTGAATATGCAAAATCTATTTTGATAGAAGAATTCCTCCCAGGTCCTGAATATAGATTTCTTGTTCTAGGTGATACAACTGTAGCAGTGTGCAACCGAGTTCCAGCAAATGTAAAAGGCGATGGAAGCCTTACAATTAGTGAACTTGTAGATAAGAAAAATAGCGATCCGAGAAGGGGATTAGGTCATACAACACCCTTAGAAAAAATCCAAAAGTCTCTAATTGAAACAGAAGTTTTAGCAGAACAAGGATTAAATTGGGATTATGTGCCGAAGAGAGATGAAATAATTTATTTAAGAAGGAATTCTAATATTTCTACAGGCGGTGATTCTTTAGATTATACAGATAAAGTTCATCCAAAATTCCTTGAAATAGCAGCAAAAGCTGCCGCTTCAGTTGGTGCCAAAATATGTGGAGTTGATATTATATCAGAAAGCATTGAAATGGAACCTAAAACTAATTCTTATGGAATACTAGAAATTAATTTTAATCCAGTTTTGTATATACACGACTTCCCCTACCAAGGTGTTAACCGAAAGGTAGGATCTAAAGTTCTTGATCTTTTAGGTTTTTGAAATTCTAGTTTTCGAATTTATTTTCAATGTAATCAATTATATCTGCACTTTCATACATCTGAACACTATCGTCCACTAGAAATGGAACTTGGTTCATTCCACCTAACTTTAAGACCTCTTCTCTGCCTGGAGTCCCACGAGATGCTTCGATTAATTTGTAATCTACATCTTGTTTCAGACCTAGAGATTGAAGTTTGCTAGTAACTCTAGCACAGTAAGGACAAGAATCATATTGAAAAAGTTTTATCATTGGATCTACCTTAAATTCAGAATATTTTCAATTTGTTTTAGTTGCTAAATCTCCCGATTGAAGCATCTGCATAACAATATCATGTCCGCCTACAAATTGTCCTTTAATATAAAGTTGAGGTATTGTTGGCCATGATGTGTACTCTTTGATTCCCTCTCTAATAGATGGATCAGACAGAACATTAAAAGTATTGTATTTTGCTTTAACTTGATTCAAGGCTGAAATTACACCTGCTGAAAATCCGCACATAGGTTGTTCAGGTGTGCCTTTCATAAATAAAAAAACATCATTTCCATTTACCATTTCTTCTATTTTACTCTTTAATGTATCATCCATATTAAACTCCTTAAGGTGTTTTGGTTTCTAAACCAAGTGCATGTATTTCTTCTTTTAACTCTTCTTTAAGTGTAGCATAGACCATTCGATGCTGCTCTAGTATTGACTTCTCATGAAAGCCATCAAAAGTAACAACCGCTTTAATGTGGACACCATCACGAAAAGGATCTAAAATCTCAACTTCTGAGCCAGGAAGACCTGATTGAATCTTATTTTTAATTTCGTCCAGTGTCATTTTCTAATACCTATAACTAATTCAATACTCTGAGAGTAATTGTTTGAGTCAATATTTTTTAGAATCATTTTAAAATATGGATTTCTAAAGCATGCATTCCTGAAGTAAACTCATCTTTCAAACAGTCTTGAATTCTTCGATGCGATTCAAGCAGAGTAAGATCTTCAAAAAATTCTCCACCAATACTTACTCTTATGTGAGTTTCATTACCTCCACCCTGTCCAGAGTGACCTCTATGATCATTGGTAAAATCCACTATCTCTATCTTTGAGGGTGAAAATGCAGCTGTGAGTATTTCTTTGATTCGAGTTGTTCTCATTTTATATCCTAATAAGTAATTTGAAAAATAAATTTAAATAGAATCTCTTAATTTCTAATTCCATAGCCACGAATCATTAGACGCACATTTAAGATAAAAAATGCGATTGAGAAAATAGTTATTAAGGAGAGTGCAAAAACTATATCAATATCCGAGACTCCTAAAAAACCATAACGGAATGCATTTACCATATAGAGTATTGGATTGATCTTTGAAACCATTTGCCAAAATTCGGGTAGCATTTGAATGGAATAAAAAACTCCACCTAAATAGGTAAGTGGAGTGAGGACAAATGTCGGAATGATAGTCACCTCATCAAAATTCCTTGCAAATAAAGCATTGTAAAATCCACCTAAAGAAAAGAGGAAACTTGTTAAAAATACTACTAAGATTAAGACAAATACATTGTGTACGGGTAAAGGCGTAAAAAATAAGGCAGTAAGGGTTACCAGGAATCCTACCGAAAGTCCACGCAAAACCCCGCCCATAGTAAACCCAAGTACAATAATAGCAGGGTGAACAGGAGCTGTTAATATTTCTTCAATGTTTCTTTGAAACTTTGCTGAGTAAAAAGAGGATACTACATTATTATATGAGTTGGTTATAACGCTCATCATGACAAGTCCTGGAACTATGAATTGAATGTAATCAAAGCCACCCATTTCACCAATTCTAGACCCAACCAATCTTCCAAAAATGACAAAATACAATGCCATAGTTATTACTGGTGGAATTAAGGTTTGTATCCAAATTCTTGTTATACGAATATATTCTTTTATGATTATAGTTTTGAAAGCAATCCAATTGGTTTGGTAATTCATTTTAAAGTTTTCTCCACTAGATTCAGAAAAAGTTCTTCCAAGCGATTGGATTTATTGCGAAGACTAAGTATTATTATGTTTTTAGAATTAAGATAACTAAAAAGTTCATTGATTGTTCTACTTCTAGCAATGGATACTTCAATCGATTTTGAGTCGATCAATTGAAATTTCATTCCATCCATACTATCGATCTCAGTTATAGGATCTTTTAAATCCAAAATAAATGTCTCTGAATCCATACGATCTAAAAGCTTTTTGATGGAAGTATTTTCTACTATATTGCCTTTATCTATAATTGCTATATTTCTACATAGAGTTTCAGCTTCTTCCAGATAGTGTGTTGTCAGAATAATTGTAGTTCCAGCTTTATTGATGCCCACTAGAAAATCCCACATAGAACGACGATGTTCGATGTCAACTCCAGCAGTTGGTTCATCTAAAATAAGAAGTTTTGGTTGGTGAATAAGTGCTCTAGCTATCATCAATCTTCTCTTCATACCTCCAGATAACTTGCCTGCTTGGTTATCTTTTTTATCATAAAGACCTAAAGCATTGAGGTAGTAATTGGCTCTTTCACGAGCTTCCTTTCTTGGTATGCCATAGTAACCAGCTTGGTTCATTAAAATGGATGTTAGCTTTTCAAATATTCCAAAATTGAATTCTTGAGGAACGATTCCTAGATGAGATTTAGCGATTTCTAAATTTGTATCTATGTCATGTCCAAAAATTTTGACAGTACCATCTGTTTTGTTCACTAAGGAAGATATAATTCCAATTGTCGTAGATTTGCCAGCCCCATTAGGGCCAAGGAGAGCAAAGAAATCACCTTGTTCAACTTTCAAATCAATACTTTTTAAGGCTTGGAAGCCATTGTTGTATGTTTTTGTAAGATTTGATATCTCTAAGGCAGGTAGCCTACTATTTATTTCTTTGTCTGAATTATTATCTTTATTTATTATCATTCTTTGTTAGGTTATTGTAACTTCTTTTCTTGGCTCTTGATTTTGTAAATGGAACTAGAGAACTTTTAATTCTAACTTTTCGGCGTAGATCTTTTTGAAGATTTTCAGGCAAAAGTAAGATATCTCGGCATTCTTCACTGCAACAGCCATTGAATTTTTCACTGCAAGATGGACAGATGATCATCAATACATGGCAACCAGGATTTTGGCAATTGGTATGAGTGTCGCAACTATAATCACAAATATGGCATTTTGCAAGGACATCATCTGTAATCTTTTCAGAAAGTCTTGAATCAAAAACAAAGTTTTTACCTATAAACTTAGAAGGGAGGTTCTTTGACTTAATTTCTTGTGCATAGCTGATAATTCCTCCTCGTAATTGGTAAACATCTTTATAACCATGGTGCTTTATGAAGGCAGAGGCTTTTTCACAACGAATGCCTCCGGTGCAATAGAGTAGGATCTTTTTATTAACTGCGGATTCTTTTAAAATATCTAAGACTTCTGGAAGTTCTTCCCGAAAAGTTTCAGCTTCAGGTAAGATTGCTTCTTTGAAATGTCCGATCTCAGATTCATAGGAATTTCTCATGTCGATACAAATTGTATCTTCTTCATCTAACATGCGATTGAATTCTTCTGCAGTAAGATGTGTTCCTACATCTGTCACATCAAAAGAATTATCTTCTAAGCCATCAGCTACAATTTTATTGCGAACTTTAATAACTAATTTAATAAAAGCTTCTTCTCTACTTTCAACTGCTATATTCAAATACATATTTTCAAATATTTTAAATTGATTCAAAACCTTAGAAAGTTCATCTAAATTAAAATCTGGAATAGAAATCTGTGCATTGATTCCTTCTTGAGAAAGATAGATTCTTCCTAAGACTTCTATATTTGCGAGAGCCTCATAAAGATCATCTCTCGTTTGGTTTGGATTATCAATGATTACGTAACGGTAAAAGGAGAGATTGATTCTCGCAAAATTTTCAGAATCTAGCTTCACTTTTAAAGTTTCTTCATCGTAAAGATTGAATTTACGTTTCATATTTATTTTCCTAAAAGATCCCTTACTTTACGAAAAGCATTCCTTGTAATTTCAGGAAGAGAGGGATGTATATAGATCATATTTAGATAGTCCTCTAATTTAAGACCCATTGTCATTCCTAAAATTATCATATGGATTAGATTCGATGCTTCATCTCCAATGATATGTGCACCTAGAACCTTTCTAGAATTTTTATCTATTATTATTTTGACAAAACCAACTTCCGGAAGTCTTGCCATCCCCTGGGCTGAACTTGAATAAGGTTGAACGGCTTTTACATAGTCAAAGCCTGCGAGTCGAACGGATTCTTCAGTCAAGCCAACTCTTGCAATTTCAGGATAGGTAAAAACTGCATGAGGCATTGGCGGGTAATGAATAGGATCTGGTTTGTGCTTTTTATAAAGATTTTCGAAAAGATATTCACCTTCAAAATTCACAGAATGACGATAGAAATATCTTCCTATGACATCCCCTAAGGCATAGACATTCTTAGAACTTGTCTCAAGGTATTCATTCGTCTCAATGTATCCATCCGCACTCAATTTAATATCAGTATTCTCAAGACCAAGATCATCTGTGTTCGGAATAGTTCCTGTAGCAATTAGCAGAGCATCTGCTTCTAAAATAGTTTGTGACTTATCCGCTAGAGTTATTTGAAATAAATTATTGCTATAGTTAACTTTATGAATATTGCAATTTTCAAATAAATTTACCTTCTTAGCTACAGAATTATGAAAGGCTTCCCGGATATCATGGTCTTCTTCTTTGAGTATTTTTGAGCGAGCAATGAATGTTACATCTGTCCCAAATGCTTTGTAAGCAAGACCTAGTTCCAAGGCGATAAAACCTGCTCCTAAAATAACTAATTTCTTTGGCAGTTTTGTATTTCTTAAAGCCTCTCTACTTGTCCAATAAGGGGTTCCTTGTAAACCTTCAATATTTGGAATTTTGGGTCTTCCCCCAACTGCTATAAAAATTTTATCGCCTGAGATCATTTCAGATCCGACTTGGATTTCTTTTTTCCCAACAAATCTACCTCTATATGGGTAGTAATCTATATTAGGATTTTTATTGTAAGAAGGAGCAATGCTCTGAGAGTCTGCATCTACAGTGCTTGAGATTCTATCTACTAATTTAGAAAAATCAACCTTCCAATCTGAATCTCGAGTCATTTGTAATCTACTTAAATCTTCTGTTAGGTGAATTATGTCAGCAGGATAGATCAGCATTTTGGATGGGATGCAACCTCTGTTTAAGCAGGTTCCACCGGGAGATTCCATTTCAGCCACGGCAACTTTTTTGCCTAAATCTGCAACAGGTCGAACTAACTTTGTTCCACCACCAGTCCCTATAACAATTGTATCATAGTGTTTCATAATTACCTTTCTATAAATGGATTCGAGTTTCCTTGAATTTTCTTAATTCGTTTATTTCTTAATACTTCCCAGTCATCAGGTGGATCTGACTCATCCCAAGATTTAAATAGCTCCATTTGACTTTGGCTAATTGAAATTTTATATCTTAGGTTCATATAAAAATAGGTTCGAGCAATATCACCTCGTATGTCTTCTTTTGGCTCAGCTATTTGGTTCACAAAGTCTACTTCGAAATCACAGCTCCCATATTTTCTTCGTTCTCCTGGAACATCTCCAAAGACAAAGGAGCTTCTATCTGAATTGATTTCACCTGGTGAAGGACGAAGATTGTGTAAATCTGATTCCATCTGATTGAATATTGGGTCAATTCTCCTACAACATTTTCTACCTTTGAAAGATTTTCCATTCTTCTCACAAAGATTATTCTTCCAACAAGTTAGATCTTTTCCAAATTCATAAGCGGGCATTATGTGTTCCCATTCCATACGAAATGCTCGTTCTCGATTAACTCTAGCTTGCAATCCACAATCATTCTGGATTTGGTTAACACTGTATCCTTCTTTAAAGATACGAATAAAGTTACAATTACAATAAAAATCTCTAGATCTATCTTTATAAATTTTAGTTAATAACTTTTTTGCAATTCTATAATTAGGAATTTTATGAGTAGGAGCAAGCGATGAATCTGAAGCTTGATTAATAAAATCTTGCCTATCTTTTAGCTGATTTTCTTTTTCACTAAATATATTTTGGCAAGCAAGTATAAATAGAATAATTAGTAAGGATTTAAATTTCAAGAAATTAATGCTAATATATAGATTCCGATGATTACAAAAAAGCTTAGAGACCACACGATAGAGCGAAACAGAGGTTTATCTGTCCAATAAAATAAAAGGTAGAATAAGCGTAAGCTAACAAAACTAATACAGAAAATATTTAATATCTGTTCGTTTGCACCTAAATAGATAGCAAATAATACTCCGATTCCAAAAGCGGGAAAGGATTCGAATCCATTTAAATGAGCAGCAAGGGCACGATTACCAAATCCACTGAGTCGTGATTGTTGCTCTCTAGGGTAATGATTGTCGTATCGCTTGTCAAGTTTATACATTGCATAAGTCAATGGGAGTTTAGCGAGATAAATCAGAATAAATGCCAGAAAAACACAAAGTATGGCTATGCTCATACCTAAAATCTCTTCTAATCTCAATTCTAAGTCAAGAAAATAGAGAAAAAATTTTTAAATAAAAAAAAATAGATTGTGGTTAGAAAAAAATAAGTGATCTAAAAGCTATCTCTTAATTTTCGTAGTTCGATAAAAATCTCTTTTTCAGTTTTACGTAGGTTAGGATCATTAAGATTCTTTCTAAGTTCAGTATTATTTAATTGGAGGAAGGTGGAGAGCCTTCTCTCTAAACCTAAACTTGATTGTAAGTATTCGCCTTTTCCAAGCAAAACTTTATATTCACCTAAAATGTCGTCGACTAATTGATTTCTAGGTAGCAGGCTTTTAGTAAATTTAAGATTATTCTCCCAATAATCATGTCCGGGGTAAACTGAGGTTGAATCGGGAAATAATTTATAAATTTTTGCAATCGTTTCATAGAGTGAAGAGGGATCTCCTCCACGGTAGCAATTCCCAACACCAGCATTGAAAAGAGTGTCTCCTGTAATTATAAAAAGTATATCTTTATCTTTTCTACCTACAAGAGTTATTGAGCTTTGCGTATGACCAGGTGTATAAATAAATTCTAAATCTATCCCATCAAAATGGATTCTTTCCTGGTCAAGAATTGGACGACTCGCACCAGGAACAATTTTCATAGCTAGAGGATGAGTCCATACTCCTTCCTTTGCTTTCGGTGAAAGCGATTCATTTCCATGAGTATGGTCCTTATGTTCATGAGTATTGAATATTGCTCTGAGACTCAGATCAAATTTATCAAAGGTGGAATTGATAAGATTTATATCATAAGGGTCAATGCAAATAGCTTGGTGCGTAATTTTATCCCAAATAATATACTGGAAGTTTCGTAAAGGGGAATTCGTAAACTGTTGTATTAGAGGCATTGCAAATAATACAGAATGAATTAAGTTAAAAAGGTTATAATACTAATGATTATAACCTTTTTCAATGAGAAGCTTAGTAAGAACCAAAGATTCCTTTTCTAATTTTTGTAAACTTTTCTTAGTTTGATTGATTTCTTTCTGCAATTCTTTATTACGATTTAATAAAATTTTAATAGCGTCTTTGTCTGTTAGCCTTTTTTTGGGTAATGCTAATTTTTTCTTTAATTTACTTTTCTTGCTTTTAACTTTTTTTTTCTTGAGAGAGGATTTCTTGGATTTTGTAATTCCCATTTTATGAGACTCCTAGATTCCAATCTTCGTTCCATGTGACCAAACTTGTAAAGCCTTTTTCAATTATAAATTGATTCATGCTAAGATAGTTCAATTGCATAGAAAATGTTGTTCCTAATTCAATTCCAAGAACGATGGATGCAAATTGCCTTATGACACCAGCATGTGTTACAATTAGAACGTGATCTTCTTTATGCGAGGATTTGTGAAGCTCATTCAAAAAATCTGAAATCCTTTTGTGAAATTCTTGGTTGGATTCTGCTTCCGGTGCTGCATACTTAGGGAATTCTTGGATGAACAATTTGTACTGGTCTTTCCATTCTTCGACTTCTGATATTTCTTGGTAGGTTTTGCCCTCCCAAAGTCCAAAAGAAATTTCTCTAATTCGAGTATCCTCAGTCAGTTTTAAATTAGAAAGGTAATTTCCTTGGATAAAATGTGCAAGCTCAGAACAGCGAACTAAATCGGAAGAAAAAATTTTAGTATAGGATTCAGAAGCTAAGCGAGAAGTAAATGATGATTTGAGTTCAATAGGTACGGATCTTGGATCCATCTGTCCTAAAAATCTACCTGTCCAAGCCTCAGGTAGGGCGGGATGTCTAAGACAGGTAATTTTCAAGAAAGATAACCCGAGGATTCCATATAGGTATAAATAAAAAAGGAAAAGTAAACAAGAACTTCCATAACCTGGTTAACTGCTCCTAAGGTATCTCCCGTATAACCCTTGATCTGTGCTTTCAAAAAGAAGTGAGCTAAGAAAATTACAAGTATAAAAATTGAAATTAAGGTGAACCAAATAAAGGGTTGAGTGCCGAGAATGAAGCTAACTAAAATCCAACCTATACAGACTGTAACTAAAGCCTTCCATTTGCTCACCTTGTTTGGCATAGGTTTATCTATTCCAGATTGACCTACGTATTTTAAAGTATAAGATAGTGGGATTATGATAGTTCGCGAAAGTATACTGCCAATCAATAATGCTTTCCAACCATACTCTTTATCGTAACTGGAAAGAATTAAAAATTTGAAGCCCATGAGTATAATTAAACCTAATGTTCCGTAGGTTCCTAGTCTGGAATCTTTCATGATTTCTAATTTTCTTTCTATAGTCCATCCACCACCAAATCCATCACAGGTGTCTGCAAAACCATCTTCATGAAAAGCTCCCGTTATAAGCACAGATACACATAAAATAAACCATACTCCTAGCCAATTTCCGAAAAAAGAAAAACTATAATAATATATAAAGGCAAGTACGCTTCCAAGGATCAAGCCAACTATAGGAAAGTAGTGCTGGCAGGAGGAAAGTAATTCCGGATGGAAACGATGTGGTAATTGAGGAAATCGTGTAAGAAACATAAGGCATTGAGCAAACCTTCCGTATTCATTGCCGATGAAGCTTGAATAGGGAAGATCGCTTTCTTTTTTGCCAGTCAATTTAAATCCTAATAGAGAATTCTAGTTCTTAAAGAAAAAGGATGTTCTTTGATACGGTTTTTAAGTTCATCTCCAAGGTTCTTATCTATTTCCATAGATAAATATCCTATATTCATGGAAGTGCTTAGGTGTTGGGTTAAAATATTTCCACCTAATTCACTCACAATGCTATTGATGTCTCTAAGAAAACCAGATTGGTTCTTGTGAATATTCAGAATTCTATGGTAACCAGTTTTGATTGAACCAATTTCAATATTAGGAAAGTTTACTGAAAAAGATGTAGAGCCATTATTAATAAATTTTAGAAGCTTTAAGGCAACTTCAGTTCCAATATTCTTTTGAGCTTCTTCCGTAGAGCCACCGATATGCGAAGTAAGTACAACATTTTTCAAATTTTGGAGCGGGGAAGTAAAGGCTTCTTTATTGGATTTAGGTTCTTCTGGAAATACATCAACCGCAGCACCCGCCAAATGACCTGATCTCAATGCTTCCGCTAAATCATCTATCTGAACAACTTTTCCACGAGAAGCATTGATAAGATATGAACCCTTCTTCATTAATTGAATTTGGTTCTTTGTGAAAAGATTCATTGTTTCATCAGTTTCTGGGACATGAAATGTGAGGAAGTCAACTTCTTTCAGCAAATCATTGTAAGTTGGAACTGAAATAGCATTTCCTAAGGGCAATTTAGTCTGAATATCATAAAATAAAACTTTCATACCCATGGATTCAGCTAGTACAGAAACTTGAGATCCAATATGTCCATATCCAACAATGCCTAGAACCTTACCGCGAATCTCATGAGATCCGTCAGACTCTTTGGTCCATCGACCCTCATGGTTATTGCGAATTTGGTCTCCGATTTTTCTGGCAAGAATAATAATTTCAGCAATAACTAATTCTGCTACTGAACGAGTATTCGAATAAGGTGCGTTAAAGACTGGGATTGCTTTTTTCTCTGCAGCTTCAGTGTCTACTTGATTTGTTCCAATACAGAAACAACCAATAGAAAGCAAGCGTCTCGCTTGGCTAATCACAGAAGCAGGTACATTTGTTTTGGAACGAATTCCTAGTATATGGACATCTGGTATTCTTTCCAAAAGCTCTTCTTCCGATAGAGCTGATTTTTCGGAGGTAACATTGAATCCATCATTTTGGAACAATTGAAAAGCATCTTCGTGGATGTTTTCTAATAGAAGAACATTGATTTTTTTCTTAGGATAGGATACTTGCATTTCTAAGAACAAGCTTTTCCGATAGACTTTGCAAGAAAATTAAATTTTCTTCCCAATTTCAAAAGATTCCTCAGGGTGGACTAAAGTAGTGGGGTGTATGTGTTGAAATCAAAATTATTTATTCTTTTCGTTTTAGGTTTTTTTCTTACTATCAATTGTGGAAAATCCCAAACCTTAGTCATAGTTCCAGAACCAGTTGTTGACCAAGTATCTGTAGTTTCTCCTGAGATTTGTTTGGATTCCTTTTTATGGATTTTTCCTTCCAATCCCTGCTTTTGGATTCGAGCCGAAAAAGACAATACTACTTCAAAAACTAGAACAAGCCTAGTTTACAATTTAAGTAGTTTTGATGTTGAATTTCCACTGGGACTTTCATTAGAAATAGATGGAACCTATCATAATCTATTAAAAATGGGAACCGAATACGGTTCACAATTACAACTACTTTCTGATTTACCTGAGCCTACAGCTACTGCCATTTCAAAAAGTAAAAAGGTAAGTTTGAGTTATACTAATCGAAAGGAAACACGAAATTACGAATTGAGTTCGGGTGAGTTGTCGGATCTGCAATCCTATTTAGCTAAAATCAATTCACTAATCAAAGCAGAACCAAAACTGAAAATCCAAAAGTAAGTGTATTGAATCTACAGCTGTCATTTGAATTTGTAAATCAAGCTGTAGCAATCTTAGGTTTTATTTAGATTCATTTGAAATTGTGAATCTAAATAAATTTACCAAAGTAAAAATTCCTTAATCTAAATTCTACTTTCCATGGGAAAGAAAATATGAACTGTAGGATTTTATCCTACGGCTTTGAAATCTATTCTCACTCAGGTCGCATCAAAGGGAAGAGAATGGTATCTCGAATCGAATGACTGTTTGTAAATAACATCACCAAACGATCAATTCCAATTCCCAAGCCCCCAGTAGGTGGCATACCGTATTCCAAAGCTCGCACATAATCTTCATCCATCATAAAGGCCTCATCATCACCAGCTTCTCGTTGCTTCACTTGGTCTTCGAATCTTTCTTTTTGATCAAAAGGATCATTTAATTCACTAAAGGCATTTCCAATTTCTCTACCAGCGACATAGGGTTCAAAACGTTCCACATAATTAGGATCATCTTCCCTAGACTTAGCAAGAGGAGATATTTCTTTTGGAAAATCAACAATAAAAATCGGCTGAATCAAATGTGGTTCTACTAGCTCACTGAACACATCGTCCGCTACTTTCCAAATGGTTGTCGCAGAATTAGAGTCTACTTTTGCTTCACGAGCTTTTGTTTTTGCTTCCTCAACAGAAGTGATTTTGGAAAAGTCTATTCCTGAATATTCCTGTATGATTCCCACATAGGATTGTCTTTTCCAAGGAGGAGAAATATCAATCATCTCTTTGCCATAAGCAAATTTCATTCCGAGACCAATCTTAGTTGCGACTGTTGTAATCATTTTCTCTGTTAGTTGAAGCATGGATTCCATATCACCATATGCCATATAGGCTTCCATCATAGTAAATTCGGGATTGTGCTTGGTAGAGATTCCTTCATTTCTAAAATTACGATTCAGTTCGAACACTCTGTCCATTCCACCCACAATCAATCTTTTAAGATAGAGTTCTGGTGCAATTCGTAAGAATAAATCCATGTCCATAGTATTGTGGTGGGTAATAAAAGGTTTTGCAGCCGCACCACCAGCTATAACTTGCATCATAGGAGTTTCTACTTCCAGGAATCCTTCCTCTACTAGGAAATTTCTTATTTCTTGGACGATTCGTGATCGCATTTGAAATGTTTTTCGAACGGAATCATTTACTACTAAATCCACATAACGCATTCTATATCTTTGCTCTACATCTGCAAAAGCGTCGTATACTACACCATCTTTTTCTTTCACAGCGGGTAGGGGTCTAATGCATTTTGCAAGCAAGGTTACGCTTGTTAAATGAAGGGTTGTCTCACCTTTCTGAGTCTTAAAAAGATAACCTTCTAAACCAATCTGATCACCCAAATCTAAGCTTTTGAAAATTTTGTAATTATCTTCGCCCATATCGTCTCGGGCAGCATATATTTGAATCAAACCTTGCACATCTTTTAGATGCCCAAAAGAAGCCTTACCCATAACACGTTTTGATTGGAGTCTTCCACCGAGTTTATATAGCTTATCTGGACCTTCAGCTTCTTCTTTGAAGTTTTTAATAAGATCTTGTGATTTAGCATTTGGGAAAAATCTCAAAGGATAAGGATTCACACCATTTGATTTTAAATCTTTGATTTTTTGAATTCTTTGTTTGATGAGTTCGTTGGTTTCTTTATCTTCCATGAATTATTGATAGCCTCGAATTTTGTAATATAAATATAAAAATATTTCTTGTGAGATGCGGCGAACACCTTGTTCTTTTAAAAACCAATTGCCCGTTTCCCATTCCGACTTTGCAGGATAAACTGTTACTTCTATGCCTATGGGTGCAAGGTTCTTTCTATAAGTTGAAATAACCCGATTGGATTCATACTCATCACAGAAAATTAATAGTGATTTAATCTCATTATTAACCAAGTTTTTAATAAGACCTTTGGAGATCAAGTAGGTCGAACTTGGTTCTGTTTCTTCCATCTTGAGAATCTTAAATCTATCTTCTGGAATCGAAAGTGCCGATAGCTGAGACCGAATACTTTCTCCAGGATTCTCTGATTCTAGTATTTTTCTATCAGTTGGTTTCTCCCAGGGTAAAACTATCCATATCTGAGAAAAAATTTCTTTTTTATACAAGTTCCCAATAGATCTCCACTGCTTAGATGTTGACTGATCATTTAATTCTAGAACAAGAACATCAGCCTTCTTCCATATTCCATTGTAACGAAGATAGAGTGGAGCAGAAAAAATTCCTGCAAGCAAAACAAGGGTAGGCACCAAAAATCCCCAGAAGAGCAATCTTATTTTACCGAAAAGATCACCCACAGGCATTGATTTTACAGAGCCGTTCATCTTAGCAGTAGAGTTTTTAAAATAGAGCATCCTGACAAGATAAAAACCAAAAAACTTGACCCAACAAGTACCTTTCCTAATCTGGATTTACTCATTCAAGCTCGGATGGTGGAATTGGTAGACACGCTACTTTGAGGTGGTAGTTCCGAAAGGTGTGGGGGTTCGAGTCCCCCTTCGAGCATATCTTATTACTACTTCCCACAATATTACTACTTAAACTTTCTAACTTACCTAAGGCGAATATACTCTTCACTTCATGTTTATTATCACTTATGTAAGAGCTATTAACTGAAGGTTTCAATTCACTTGCTCTTTTCTTAAGGCTTAAGTGCTTGTTAACAGTATAGCCACTGCAAGTAATCTCTTCACCTTCAGTGTAACTGCCTGTAAAGAATAGTCTAGCTAAGTCTTTGTTATACCTTAGGTTACCTAGAAAAGATAGCTCATCCAGATATATCTGAGACCACTTAGGTGAAACATAATAATAAGATCTAAAGGCTTGCTTAAGAATATTATTACGACCTTCAGCTATGTTACTACTCACGCCTTCTTTTGTAACCCACCGTTCTCTACTCATGTTATAACGAGGGTCATTACTTCGCTTAGAGTGATTAACCATACGGTGGTTCTTTCGATCCCATATAAACTTATAACCTTCGTCTGTAAATAGTGGCAATTCACGAGGCACCACACTATCTAAGTCATCTAAAAGATATTCTTGTTTGGTTAAGGGTATAGACCTGTAAAATGTATAGCTACCTTTCACTCCTATGGTGTGCACTAAGGTTCCTACTTGTTCGCCACCTAAGTTATTACTCTTGTAAATACTTGAGGAGCCTGTTCTAAAGCGACGGCTTCTATACTTATTAGCCTTAACAGAACTAGAGTATAACACCACTGCATCAGCAGAAGCCACAGGATAATCTTCAAGTAAAGGCTTAAGATCTTCTCCTTTTGGAAGTGTAAGAGGGTGTAATTCTGCAAACTTTGTAAGCTCTGACTTCAGGTTCTGTCTTAACTTAGTGTTTAGCATAGAGGTGATTACTTGTAGCCGTCTCTTAAGGAAATACGCAGTTTTATAGGGTAAATTAAGCTTCCGTGATATCTCAGTGGAGGTGACTACCTTAGGATACTGTAAGATAGCATCATGAAGGATATAGCTGAAGTAACCTAGAGGCAGTTGAAACTTGTGTAGTGGTGTGTTCGCAGTTATTGAGACCTGTTTATGGCAACTACTACAACGAGCTACTGTAGGTCTGCTCTTCACTCGAAAGAATACTAGATTAGGTTTCTTACAGTTACACTCCTTGTTGAACAGGCTCTTAATAATTGAGAGAGTCAATAGTGCATAGTGTTTCTCTACTTGTTCGTTCTCTAGAGGGTGGGTAGGAAGATCTTTATATGGTCTCTCATTACCTTTACTTTGAAAGCTAAACCTGCTGTTATTATCACCTGAGGTGTTTTCATCACTGTGGCTTTTATATTCACGTGAAGCAGAAGAACTACTCTGGGTTTTTGCTTTTACCTTAGCTGTCTTTGTTTTCTGGGTGTCACTAGTGGTGGATGAACCCACTGTTTTTTTCTTAACAGCAGGTGATATCTTAAGCTCAGGTGGTAGTTGCACGCCGTCTGAAGTAAGGAATTCGGAAGTCTTTACGGCAGGTCGTTTCTTAACCTTATGTGTAGATTCTTTCTTCTGAGACTTACCTAGAGAAGTAGCTGAGGTTGATTTAAGACCTGCTGTGTTACTCTTTACCTGAGGTGAAGTATTACCCTTAGGTGACTTGCTCTTAAGGATACGTGACTTTTTCTTACATGAAGTGATGTCTTTAACGGGGGGTGACGTGGAGACGATATGTGAGGGGGGTTTTTGTTCAGGACGAGCAGATTTAGAAGAAGAGCTGTGAAGAGAGGAAGGTTTGTGGGAGGAGGGGATAAAAGCCTTGTTGGTTTGGTGCTTGATATTAGCTTTAGTGTATAATTGACTGAAGGCTGGTTTTTTTGTGTTTTTATCTACTCTCATGTGAATTGTACAATACATACGTTAAGTATTTTGGCTAGTAAAAAATACCTTAGCCTCTAACTTTTTTATCTAACTCTAGTTTACTATCTATAAAGATTCAGTTATTCTCTTTCGTTTTTGCTTAAAAAAAACTTAGAATCGTATTTTTTTTTGTTTACAAAATCACCAATCTTATAATATTACTACCCCCCTTTTTTTAAAAAGGGAGGTAAGGAAGTGCCTATGATTAAAAATAATAAAAATTCAACATCCCTTGATATTTACTTCAATGAAATAGAATCAGGAACAGGACTATACTATTTTTTAAGATTCTTAAGATGTATCTTTTCACCCGAAGCAGATTTGTTTCATAGTATACTGAAGCTTTCGTATCCGCTCAATTAACCCATCTCAAATAATCTAGGCATTTTGTCCAAAGTTACCTGATCCATAAGATTTCGAATATACTCAGTGGGTTCCAATTTGTTTGCTTTAGCAGTTTCAATAAGAGAGTAA
>Ga0210043_1000101_pt1 | contig 94503 bp, 117 predicted proteins | sample CryGeymet201501t_FD_183990 | JGI IMG/M metagenome (GOLD analysis project Ga0210043, IMG submission 183990) | Groundwater microbial communities from Crystal Geyser aquifers in Utah, USA - Crystal Geyser metaG 2015-01t (SPAdes) (version 2) | ecosystem: Environmental > Aquatic > Deep subsurface >... | reverse complement strand
TTCAAAGATTCCATTATATTACTGGACTCTGAAAAGTGCTTAAATTCTGGACCTAAGAGCACGAGGTACTGTGATGAGCTTGATAACGCAAAGGTTCTGGGAAGAATGATTTTTGTCAGAAATTGAGAAAGATTTATATTCCTATTTTATTTTGAAAAATAATGAAGAAGGGAGTTGACTTCACCGGCGTCACGACTGTTTTCTGCTGCCATGACGGGAAGGGGAACATATTGATGCATGTAAGGAGCAAGAACTGCAGGGACGAGCAGGGAAACTGGGATTGGGGCTCCGGAAGCCTGGATTATGGGTTGAGCCCTGAAGAGAATCTTAGAAAAGAAGTTATGGAAGAATATGGTGTTGATGTAAAGGAATTGAAATTGCTTGGAAACCGGAATGTCAAAAGAAGCCTTGCCGATGGGACGCCCACCCACTGGATATCTTTTGATTATCTTTGTTTAGTTGATAGGGATAAAGTAAAGAATGGGGAGCCTGAAAGCATTGATGAGCTGGGATGGTTTACTCTTGACAGCCTACCAGAGCCATTACACTCACAGATACCTTCCTTTTTAGAACTGTATAAGGATAAGCTTGATGAACATCTGAAATTCTGAATCATTAACTTTAAAACTCCTTAAAATATCATAAATCCATGCGGGGATGCCGGAGCGGTCAAACGGGCGGGATTTAGGCTCCCGTGTGCTTAGTGCCTACCTAGGTTCGAATCCTAGTCCCCGCATCAGAATTATTTTTTCTTCTTGGACTCGGATTCTTTTTGCTTCAGCTTGTCTTCTATACCAAGGCAGTCTATGAGCTCCTTGTATCTATTCCTGATTGTGACTTCTGTGATTCCTGCAACGTCTGCAACTTCCCTCTGTGTTTTCTTTTCGTCGTTCATCAAAGCAGCGACGTATAATGCTGCAGCTGCAATCCCTGCAGGGCCTCTTCCGCTTGTAAGCTCCGATACGTCTGCTTTCTTTAGTACTTTCAGTGCCTCATTCTGTGTTTTCGGAGATAGATGAAGGATTGAGGAGAATCTTGATATGTAATCTTTTGGAGATGAAGGCTTTACCTTTATTCCTAACTTTCTGATTATGAATCTGTATGTACGCCCTATTTCTCTTCTTGGAACATCTGATGCTGCTGCAATCTCATCGAGAGTTCTTGGGATATTATAAGAACGGCAGGCAGCGTAAATGCAGGCCGCGATTACGGATTCCATTGACCTTCCCCTTACTAATCCACGCTGAAGAACGAAATTGTAAACTCTTGCTGCTTCGTCTCTTACAACAGATGGAAGGCTTAGGAATGAAGATACTCTTCTCAATTCGGCCATGGCTAGACGGAGATTTCTCTCAATGCTTGTTGATACCCTCTCTTGCCATTTTTTCAATCTTAAGAATTTTCTCGTCTGGCCTGATTCTAATTTGTAGATGTCTGATATTTCTCCGACGTTAGTTGTAAGGCCTTTGTCGAACTTTTGTATTGACATTGGCGCTCCACCTCGGCCTTTCTTTTCAGATTTGTCAAACATACCTCCGGTTTCCTGGCCGGTGTCAACCATTTTTTCTTCAATAAGAAGACCACATTCGTTGCAAATTATCTCACCTTTCTGGTCATCATATGTAAGGTCTATACTTCCGCATTCTGGGCATCTTTTAACATGATTCATCTAAAAACTCTCTACCATAAGGTTTAAAAAGAAATAGGCAAGGAAGGGTATTTAAGTCTTTCTGTTGAAAATTACTCCCTGACAAGAACCGCATTAATCATGCCTTCTCTTGAAGGCCTGTTGGTTATCCTGGCTTTTCCAAGGGTGGTATCAATAAGAACTCCTTTTGCAAGCCTGTTCTGTCTTGAGAGGAATCTGTCCTGAGGGGTTTCTATAACATTTTTTATTTCTGCTTTCTTTGTCTTTCCTTTTTCAGTTATATTCACTATGTTTGACTTCAGAAGAATCGTTCTTTTGTTCCCGCCTTTTCCTCTTTGCTTTTTTGCCTTAAGCTCTCCGAGTGAAATTTTATTCTCCTGACCGTGCTTTTCAAATTTCTTTCTCTTCCTGTTGGAATGATATTTGCCACCTGAAATTTTACGTCCTTTATTCATAGCAGTTTTTGTTTTAGTTGGTTTAAAAAGATTTGCTTTTACTGGCCAAAATACTCCTGATAATACAGTTCTTTTCGGAATTAACAGAGGAGCTTAACCAACAAGGTTTTTTTCAGCAATATTGTCGGAATGAATAGCAATATTTATAAAGCAAGAAAATAAAATCAAATCATGGTTAACGGAATAGAGAGACCACTTGACTTGCTTAACGCATCAAAGGGAAAGGAAGTAATGGTCCAGTTGAAGAATGATAAGCAGTTCGTAGGGACTCTTATGGCCTTTGATATCCATATAAATGTAGTTCTTGATAACACAAAGGAAATGTATAACGGAGAGGTTAAGAAGAGTCTTGGTCTTGCATTCCTTAGAGGAGATACAATAATCTTCATTTCTCCTGCTTCAACAAGCCTTAAAGAATAATTCTTTTTGTAAATTAATTTAGATTGATATTATATCAAAATCTTTTGGAACTATTGTGTTCTTGAAGATTGATTTTGCTTCATTTATTATAGGGCTTATGTCATCCCCGTATCTTTGAGAGTTGTGGGTGAGTGCTAATTTTTTTGCCTTTGCTTTTTTTGCTATTGTTGCTGCATCCTTCACTGTAAGGTGCTTGTAGGAGTCTGCTTTGTCTCTTTGCGCTTCTATAAAACTTGCCTCTGAAATAAGGAGGTCTGCGTCTTTTGCTATTTTTACAGTATTTGAATTCTGCAGGGTGTCCATGATTATTGTTATCTTTTTACCTTTTTCCAGATAAGTCAGGGATTTGGCTTTAATCTTCTTTTTTGTGACAGGATGGACTATATCTTTTCCGTTCTGGATGTCTTTTATTAACGGAGAGTTTGGGAGATTAAACCTTTTCAGCTTTTTTTTATCTATTCTTAACCTGTCTTTTATCTTAATGGAGTAGGCATTTGTCAGCCCGGCATGTTTCATAGGAAGAGTTTCTATCATAAATAGTTTGTCATCAAGACATTTTCCGGATGAGGCTTCTTTTATTTCGTAATTTATCCTAAATTTTCCATAGATCTTTTCAAATAGAGAGAAGTTGTATTTTGTCCCTTTAGGTCCGATTATAACCAATTTTTTCTGGTATTCTGACATGCTTAAGGTCTCCAGTAATCCTGGAATTCCCAGAGTGTGGTCTGCGTGCCAGTGGCTAATAAGAATATGAGTCAATTTCGTTGGGGAAATCTCTGCAATTTTAAATTGCCTCTGAATGCCTTCCCCGCAGTCTACGAGAATATTCTTATCAGCGAAACTAATCAGTGTGCCGACATGATTCTTCTTCGCAGTAGGGATAGCACTTCCTGTTCCTAAAAAAGTTATTTCCATGGTATTCAATAGATTAGTCATTTTATATAGATTGTTAATTGTAATAAGCTTTATAAAATAAGAAATCATTATGACTTGGATGATGAGAAAGAGGGGTGTGCAGGCTTTAGTTTTGGTTTTAGCTATTGCTACTCTTTTTATTCTTGTAAGGGTGGATTATGGGATTACGGGCTTTGCTGTTTTTACTGACTCAGGCAATGAATTTAATAATGGGACTTATGCTAATGTCGAATTCAACGGAACTTCTATTGTTCTTTCAGGCAGCAATCTTCTTGGGAACTATACGAGTAGGGTATTCGATGCGGGGAATCTGGCGAGCTGGAACAACATAAGCTTTTCAGGAGACAATCCGAGTGTAATCAACCTGCTTGCTGTTGACGCGCAGGCAGACGTCTGGGAATCAACAGATTTAGGAACTACATGGACTTTACTTGTTGACGATTACAACGGGGCAGTTGGAAATGATGCAACATATATGATTACAAATAGCTCAAATGATTTATTCATTTTACATAATCAGGATGTCTGGGAATCAACAGATTCAGGCTCAACATGGACTTTGGTCAATGAGGATTATGATAATGGGGAGGGCAACAACGGGCTTGTCTTTGAAGTTGAGACTAATGACGGTCTTATAATCATAGAAGGGGATCAGGAGGTTTGGAGATCAACAGATTCAGGAACGAGCTTTACAAAAGTCAGCGGAGATTTCAATGGCGGAAACGGAAATATAAAAGGGCTTACGGCTGATAGGTCCAATTCTCTTTTTGCTGTTGACGCGCAGGCAGATGTCTGGGTTTCTACAAACTCAGGAGCAGCCTGGACTTTACTTGTTGACGATTACAACGGGGCAGTTGGAAATGATGCAACAGATATGACTTCTGATAGTTCAAGTAATCTATTCATTTTACATAATCAGGATGTCTGGAAATCAACAGATTCAGGCTCAACATGGAATTTAGTCAATGACGATTTTAACGGAGAAGGGGACTCAAATTCAGGCCGGACTATATATTCTGATGAGAACGATTATATCTATATCGCGGATGGAAGTGAGGATGTTTTCAGGTCAACAGATTCGGGGGCGAGCTTTACTCTTCTCGCATCTAATTTTAACGGAGGGAATGGAGGAATTAGGGCGATTTCATCAGTAGCCCTAAATACAAATCTAACTTACCAAATCAGGACGTGTTCGTCTTCGGACTGTTCGGATGGTACTTTTGTAGGGCCTGATGGGACCGGAAATACTTATTTTGCAGGAAATGCAGATATCAATGCAAATTCACAATATTTCCAATACAGGTTTTTCTTCAGTTCTGATGATTCAGGCCTGACTTCTTACCTGGAAAGTGTTACTATTGATTATGATGTGATTGCTTTTGTTCCGGAGGTAGAAATAATTCTTCCTGTTAAGGGGACAATATTCGGAACAAATGAGAGCCTTCCTTTGAACTTCTCTGTTTCAGGAGAGAATCTGGACAGCTGCTGGTATACTCTTGATGGAGGATTAACAAATAATACTATCTCTTCCTGCGAAAATACAACTTTTGATGTTTCTACCAGTGGAAATTATGTTGTTTCAGTATATGCTAATGAGAGCATTTCAGGATTAGTCGGGAATTCAAGTGTCAATTTTGGAGTTCAGATTGGGGCTCCGGAAATAGAGACAATTTATCCATCAAACGGGAGATACATTAATCTTAACCCTGTGAATATTACATTCAATGCAACTTCTGACCTTGGTATTGATACTTGTGAAATCTATGGGAACTTTTCAGGAAGTTTTGAGAAAAATCAGAGCAGTTCGAATGTCATTTCCGGGGCCCTATCCTTTTTCTCTTTAAATCTATTTAATGGAAGCTATGTCTGGAGCATCTCTTGCAATAATACTCAAGGAGTTGTAGGAAAAACAGGAAACCAGACATTTATTCTTGATACCGGGCTTCCTGGCGTCGAGATAACTGAGCCAAATGGAACCTATAATTATACCCAAGATATTCCTTTGAATTACAGCGTCAACGATACCAGCCCGTTGGATGGCTGCGCTTACAATCTGACTTTCTCCATAGGGGGACAGGTTGTAAAGGTGGGCGTTTTGGGAGATTGTAATTCTACATCTATAGACGTCAGCACAGAGACTTCATATGAACTGGAATTGATTGCAGAGGATGCTGCAGGCAACAAAGGGGCCTCAACAACTAACTTTATAGTCAGCACCAGCGGAGGCGGAGGCGGAGGCGGTGGTGGTGGAGGCGGAGGAGGCGGAAGTTCCAGTGGGATTACAGGACCTGCCAGCTTGAAGCTTACAGAGATTCCTGCATTAAGCTTGAGAAGAGGCGAAAGTGAACTTGTTAGCCTTGAAGTTCTTAATTCAGGCTCGAGATTTTTGAATGAATGCCATCTGACTATATTCGGGCCTATGAGGGACTGGATTTCAAACGAGCAATCTTTCTCTATTGCTTCAGGGGAAAAAGTTAATTTCGTGTTTGCTATAAATGTTCCAAATAATGTTGAGGGGCAAGAATATTCATCGGTGGCGACAGTTGAGTGTGGGGATTATAAGGCAAGCACTCCTCTTACCGTGAAAATTATTTCTTCGCCATTTGACTTTTTCATTCTTAGTTCCGTAAGGGATGGCTTGAACTTGGTAACAACTTATGTCTTGCAGGAAAATTCAGGGGAAGCCCAGGAAGTCAGCCTGAAATATACTCTCTTAAGCGGTGAAGGTGTTGCTATCTCAGATGGAATAGAGACTGTTTTTCTTGAGGCAAATCAGAGGCTGGAAAGAGTTTTGGAAATTGAAATTCCAAGAAATGCGCAGGGCAATTTTGTTTTATCATTTGAAGTTGTTTCCGGAGATGAGACTTTTGAGACAGAGCAGCCAGTGAATATAGGAGGAGTTACCGGATTTGCTATTTCCGACAGCAATCTGAAAACGATTTCCATATTTGGAGCTATCCTTCTTGTTCTTGGTGCATTGGTTTTTGTGATTAGATTTATACAGAAAAATTACTCGAAAACGACGGATGAGAAAAATAAAAAAAGAGAATTTATTCCGCTGAAAATTAAAAGTGAGAAGCTTTAAATAACTCTATTTTTTAGTCAATGAATGGCCTCGTAGCTCAGCCTGGATAGAGCGACTGCCTTCTAAGCAGTAGGTCGCAGGTTCAAATCCTGTCGGGGCCGTTCGCGCGAGTAGCTAAGTGGTAAAGCAGAAGCCTGCAAAGCTTCCATGCGGGGGTTCGATTCCCTCCTCGCGCTCTTGGTCTGGAATCGAACAATGATTTATAATTTTTGAAATAAGTTATGTAGTGCCTAAATCTTATTCATGTAGTGGTTAAGTAGTACCTAAGAAAGATTTAAATATAATCATGTAGTGCCTATATCATGGAAATAAGGAAGAAGGCATGGCCGGAGCTTTTTGATGCAGTTCTGTCTGGAAAGAAAAGATTCGATTTAAGGCTGGCAGACTTTGATGTAAATGAGGGAGATACTTTGGTTTTGGAAGAGTGGAACCCTGAAGCAAAAGAATATACTGGCAGAAAAATTGAGAAAAAAATTACTTATCTTTTAAGAACAAATGAACTAAGCTTTTGGAGCGAAGCGGATATTATTAAGCACGGCTTTGTAGTCCTAAGTCTTGAGTAAAATGTTTGTAGTAAAAAAGAAAATCGGGAATAATGAGTATTATTACCTGCGTGAATCACGGAGGGAGAAGGGAAAAGTTGTTGCTAAAACTCTTGCTTATTTAGGGAAAACGAAGAAGGATGCTGAAATCAGGATGAAGGAGTTTGTTCTTGCAGGCAGGAAAGACAAGGAAAATGAGAAGAGCGAGTCTGGGGCAAGCAAAGAGATTAAAAAGCAGGAAAATAAATTTAATAAGATGGTTGCGAAAACTGACAGGACAGAGATTGGGATTGATGAGCTTGCTTCATACTGCAAGAGGAAAGGATTTGTTTATCCTTCGGGGGAGATTTACGGGGGCTTGGGGGGGTTCTGGGATTACGGGCATTTAGGTGTTGAGCTTGTTAAGAACATAAAAAATTCATGGTGGAATTTTCATGTAAGAAACCGAGAGGATATTGAAGGCATCGATGGGGCCATTATAACAAATCCAAAAGTCTGGGAATCCTCCGGGCATGTTGCAAGCTTTGTTGATTACGTTATCTATGACAAAAAAAAGAAAGAGAGATTTAAGGTTGACGCTCACGAGGTTGATAATTATAGGGATGATCGGTATGAAATTGAAGGGAAATTTAATCCAATGTTCGAGACTAAAGTTGGGCCCTCGGGCAAGGAAGAGGCATATCTTAGGCCTGAAACCGCGCAGAGTATATTTGTGAACTTCAAGAATGTTTATGAAAATGCCAGAATGAAGCTTCCTTTTGGAATTGCGCAGATTGGAAAAGCATTCAGGAATGAGATTGCTCCAAGGGAATTTCTTTTCAGGACAAGAGAATTTGAGCAAATGGAGATTGAATATTTCATAAGGAAAGGAATGAAATGTCCTTATATGGATGAGCTTCCTGATTTAGAAATCTGTATTTATACGGAAGAAATGCAAAAATCAGGCAAAGAGGGAGAGAAGATGAAAATTTTGGACGCATGGAAGAAGGGTCTTATGGGCGAGTGGCATGCTTACTGGCTTGCGCAGGAATTTTCATGGTTTATATTGAATGGCGCGAATGTGAAAAACTTTAGGGCAAGGCAGCATGTTTCGGAAGAAAAGAGCCATTATGCCATAGACACATGGGATTTGGAGTACAATTTTCCTATGGGTTGGAGGGAAGTCCAGGGATTTGCAAATCGTGGAAGTTATGATCTGAAGCAGCATCAGGAAAAGTCAGGGAAAAGCCTTGAGATTTTTGATGAAGAAACAAAGGAGAGAATACTTGCAGAGGTTGTGTGTGAGCCTTCTCTTGGTGTTGGAAGGGCATTCATAGTTTTCCTGCTGGATGCTTATGAGTTTGACAAAGAAAGGGAGAATGTTGTTTTACATCTAAGCCCAAAATTGGTGCCCTACAAGGCAGCTGTTCTTCCTGTAGTCTCTAAGGGGGATGTTGAAGAAGCAGCTTATGAACTATACAAGGAGCTGAAGGAAGAATTGAATGTGTTTTACGATAAATCCGGAAGCATTGGAAGAAGATATGCAAGGCAGGATGAAGTTGGCACGCCATATTGCGTTGCTGTTGATGGACAGACAATCCAAGACAAGACAGTAACAATCAGAGATAGGGATAGTACAAGACAGATTAGGATTCATATTAAGGATTTAATTTCTGTACTGAAAGATTTGGTAAATGAAAAGATTTTATTTGAAAATGCCGGTGAATTGGTTGAGACGAGGGTCAAGTAGTGTTTAAATATTGGCTCTAAGTATATTGATTATGGTGCTTGAAGTTCCTTATCACAGACAAGACAAGACTTACACATGCGGGCCGGCTTCATTGAAGATGGTCCTTGAGTTCTTTGGAAAAATCCTGAAGGAAAAAACATTAGCAAGGCATCTGGGAACTACGAAAGAAGGGACACGCCATACGGAGCTTATCAATTTTGCAAGGCGGAAGGGATTTTATTGTTATGTACATGAGGGCGCAAGCCTGCATCAATTGAAGCATTTTATAGACATGGGTCTTCCAGCAATAGTGAACTATACGGAGCCAAGTGAGGATGAAGGCCATTATTCTGTTGTTGTAGGCCACAGGAAAGGAGGCATAATAATGCACGACCCATGGAATGGAGAGAAGTTCGTGATAAAGGAAAAAGATTTTCAGCAGAGATGGCACGACCATCATCGGACTTTTAACTGCAGGGGCTGGATACTTGTCCTTTCGAAAAAGAGGTTTAGCATAGGAAGAGAATTTAATCCTATCAAAAGATAATGGTGCTGCAATTCAGAAAAAATACGGGACTTTTTGTTTCCAGAAGCATTTTTGTCCTTGCTTTTGTAAATCTTTTCTCCGCTTTGGCCATCGCTTCAATTTCTTCGATATGGGCAATTTACATAAACAGTTTTGTTAACAATACTGGAATCACGGGATTAATTTCAGCGGGGCTGACCTTGGTTTCTTTTGTGTCCTATTTCTTTTTTATTCCTTTAGTACAGAAGTCAAGGAAGTCGGCGCTTTTCGTTTATTCTTTAATTCTGTTGTGCATAACTTATCTTCTTTTCTTCTTCAATAGGAATTTTATTATCTTTCTTGTCCTTGCCTGTGTAATTACTGCAATCTATACAATAAGGGTAAGTGTTTTCGGGATAATTGTAAGGGATAAATCCAAGAGAGGAGAGCTTTCGGAGAATGAAGGTTTTATCTATACTTTTCTGAACCTTGGGTGGGTCATAGGGCCTTTTGTAGGAGGATATATAGCCTCTTTTCTTGGAAATAATTACGTTTTCCTTTTTGCCTTTCTGCTGTGCTTTGCTGGACTGATGACATTTATATTCTCGAAGGTAAATGACAGCAATAGGACAATAAAGACTGACGGAGACTTTTTCCGCAATTTTTTTGAGTTTTTTAGGGACAGACAGAGAATGTCAGCTTATCTTTTCAGGGGAGGAACTTTTATCTGGTGGACTTTAATTTACATATTCATGCCCCTCTACATAATAGAGAGCGGGCTTGGGGGCATTTGGGTAGGATATTTTCTTTTTGCAGTCGCTGTGCCCTTGATTGTTTCTGAATATATCTTCTCGAAAATGGCAAAACATTACGGCTACAGGAAGATTTTCATGACGGGCTTCTTTATAGCATTTGTTTTTGCGATCGCTGCCTTTTTCTCCAGAGATATTTATGTTGATATGCTTTTACTTATTTTTGCCGCTTTTGGGATAGCGATGCTTGAACCAACTACAGAAGCCTATTTTTTGGAAGTTTCAAGCAGAAAAGACATAAACAGATTTTACGGGCCTTTCAATACGAGTGTAGATGTAATGCAGTTTATTGGGAAGGTACTTGCAGCCTTGATGCTGTTTTTCTTTGCATTTGAGTACCTTTTCTTATTGTTTGCTTTCTTTATGCTTGTAATGTTTGTATTTGCCTATAGACACAAGAATATGAAATGATAATTTTATAAACTGCAGTGGACTGATTATGTCATGGGGCTTATGGAATTTTGGTTTTGGCCGTTTGCATTTCTTGCGGGAGCTGTAGCTATAATAATAGGATTATTGGTTTTTGCTTTCTGGATATGGATGATTATTGATGCAGCCAAGAGGAATTTCAGGAATGATGCTGAAAAAATAATCTGGATTGTGATTATTGTTCTTGGAAGCTGGATTGGGGCTCTTGTGTATTTGCTAACTATCAAGCTGACGAACACTAAGGGCTTGGTGAAGAAGTAAGATGATAGAATATGTCATTATAAGCAGCCTGATTGTAAGTTTATTAGCTCTTTTGGGTATCCTTTTTGTTGGGTTCAATAGAAACCTTCTTGACAGTATCTTGTTTATCCTTATTGCCTTTGCTGCTGGAGCAATGCTTGGGAACGCTTTCTTTCATTTAATGCCGGAAGTTATTGAGGAGGGGCTTGAGCCTCTCACTGCAGGAGTGCTTCTTATGGTAGGATTCTCTTTATTTTTTCTTATAGAGAAAGGGATACATTGGCATCATTGTCATAATCCTGGAGAGCATAAGGGGCATAAGCACAGATTTGGGGTTCTGAATCTGATAGGAGATGGAGCCCATAATTTTCTGGATGGCATTCTGATAGGTGTGAGCTATATAATCTCTGTCCCTGCAGGAATTGCGACGACTATTACAGTGATGTCCCACGAAATCCCCCAGGAGATTGGAGATTTTGGCGTTTTAGTATATGCAGGGTTTAGTAAAGGAAAGGCCCTGATGTTCAATTTTCTTTCAGCATTGCTTGCAGTTGTAGGAGCAGTTTTGGGATGGTTTCTGTTTAAGGACGCCGGCTTTGTTGACATGCTGATTCCTGTTGTTGCGGGGAGTTTTGTCTACATCGCGACAACTGACCTGATTCCTGAACTTCATAAGGAAGGGAGATTAGGAAAAGCGCTTCTTGCTTTTACCTTCTTTATTCTTGGGCTTGTTGTTCTGTATTTTGCCAGCGTTTTGATTACCGGCGGGCATTAGGTTTATTAATAATCTGGCTATGAAATCCTATGGACTGTGAGATTTGCAGATTCAAGGATAATCATCAGCTATTGGAGACAAAGTATTGGAGCATTAATTTATCTGAAGACCAATATTATTTAGGAAGATGTTTTGTGACCTTAAAAAGGCATTGCGGGGATTTGGCAGATCTGAATGAAAAAGAGCAAAAAGATTTTTTTAAGATCGTTAAAAAATTAGAAGCTGCTATAAGGAAGGCTTTTGGTGCTGATCTTTTTAATTGGGGATGCCTGATGAATAATTCTTTTGAGAAAAAACCATGGAACCCATATGTTCATTGGCATGTCAGGCCGAGATATGCTAAGAGTGTAAGATTCGAGGGAGAGATTTTCGAAGATAAAGAATTTGGAAGCCATTATAAAAGAAAGACTGGCAAAAGGGTTACTAAAAAGGCCATGAATGGGATAATCAACAGGATAAAACTCAACCTTAGTTAGGTTTATAAGATTCTTTTTCCTGATGATATTGGACACTCCTTAATCTGTTGTGTCTTATTTTATAAAATGGGGAAGGTGATAAGTTTAGTTTCATTAAAGGGAGGGGTTGGAAAGACAACTCTAAGCGCATCTCTGGCCGCTGAACTTGCAAATCATTATGGGAAAAAGGTTCTTCTTATTGATGGGAATTATTCTGCGCCTAACCTGGGGCTGCATATGGATATCATTTCTCCAGGGAATACTGTACACGACGTCTTATCAGTCAGCAATATGGGCTTGCAGGGAGCAGTCCATGAAAAATATGGGGTTGACACAGTTCCTGGAAATTTCATGTTTGAAAGAGAATATAGTCCTTTGAAATTGAGGCAGAAACTCACTCACGCAAGAAAGAGTTATGATTTTATAATAATTGACTCTTCTCCTTCTTTAAATGAGGAACTGATGTCTGCTATGTTTGCCTCTGATTCCTTGTTCATTGTTTCAACACCTGATTATCCTTCCTTAAGCTGCTCAATGAAAATTGCCAGGGTCGCAAGGCAGAGAGGCAGGAACGTATCTGGAATAATAATGAACAGAGTTTTAGACACGAAATATCAGATAACTCTGGAGGAGATTCAGGAAACTCTTGGAATCCCAGTAGTTGCGATGATAAATGAGGAAAAAAAGGTAGCAAGGAGTCTTTACGAAAGAAAGCCAATGCCTTTGCATAATAAGAGGGGCCAGTTTTCAAGAGAAGTTAGAAGGCTTTGTGCCTCTCTCACAGGATTGAAGGAAAAAAGGTCTTTCTTCAGAGAGTTTTTCGGAAGGTTTAGCAAGGAAGAAGTTAACAGAGAGGTTTTAAGGGAAAACTTCTATAACAGCATATTCGAAAATTAATAATCTTTAGGGCCCCATTTCTTTAATATTCTAAGACAGCTTATCAGTGCAAGGACAACAAGGGCCAGTGTGATTGTGTATTTTCCAAAGTTTGTCTCGAGGAGTCTTTGAGAAAAAACTATCAGGAGAATTGCAACAATTATGTTTCCTGAAAGCACTATTTTATCGGCTATTGAGTATCTTCTCAACTCTTTTTCCAGCTGGTTCATTGTAATTTTAAGGCAGGTAGGATTATAAGAGTTATGGCTCTGGAGGGAATCGAACCCTCGATCTCCTGCGCATGAGACAGGCGCTTTACCTCTAAGCTACAGAGCCGGGATTAGAAATAATAAATGGTTTTTAAGTGTTCTTGCTTATGCCCTATTTGCCAGAATTATGTCTATTGTTGATACTTTTATCTGCCTGCTGTCCTGGCTGTATTCTTCCGTTCCTATCTTGATTTCTTTTATCTCCGGAATCTGCTCTTTTAGGAACCTTTTTCTGATTACTTCTGTAATGTCGACTGCCTTTGATATGAACTTCCCTCTGGCTTTTATTGTGACTTCGGGAACGGTTTTTAGCTGCATGACTGTGCTTGTAACATAACTCATAAGGGGCTTGTTCCCTACAAATACCGTATTTTCAGAATTTTTTGAAACCTTCTCTTTTTTCGCGTGTTCTACATCCATTTTATTCAGCTACTACCTTAGGTATCTTTTCTCTTCCCTCAAATCTCTTAAGTCTTGCTAGGTAACCGGCTATTTTATTCCTGGTTTTCTTGCTGGGCATGCTGTCCGCTAATAGTTTCTTGTTATAGTCAAAGTCAGTGTTAAACAAGTTTTCCTCATTTAAGAGCTGCCTTGCAGTTCTTTTGATTAAAGCTGATTTAATCTTTCCCATGAATATGATTTGTTTGAGGGCTTTTTAAAGATTGTCATATCCTGATTTTTTCGAATTTTACCACGTTCTTCCAGTTGTCGAGATATGACAGGGCTGCCTTATCCAGCTGGCCTGGGGCAAGGAAAATAGCTGGCATTCTCTCTGCCTGAGCATTTTGGATAGCGATTATCAGGTCATCCTGGCTGACTTTTTTCTTGTCTTTCGCTGTTAAATAATATTCCTGCTTTCCGAATAATGTGTCTGTCCTTATTTTGGCGATAAATTCCTTTTTTTTGGCAGACATTTCTTCTAAAATCTCAATATCTTTGGCTGCCAGATAATCTTTTATTGACTCTGCAAACTCTGAAGCCTGTGGCTTTTTAACGGGCTTAAACTTCTCTGGCTTTTCAACAAGGTTTTCTTTTGGGGGACTAGCAGGTTCTTCTCTGGCTTCTTCCTTTACTTCAGAGTTAGTTTGATTTTTTCCCTGGTTTACCGGACCCATGGGAGATATAATTTCCCTTATTTTATTCCGGGTTTCTGATTCAGGAAACTGGAAGTGTCTCCAGAAAAGTTTTGATTCCCCATCTATTCTTACACTTATTGGAATCGCAAAATCCTTTATCTTTCTTAAGGCAACACGTATTGCCGGCTCCTGCTTTTCGTCATCCAGTATTTGCTGGCTCTTTAAATTCTCAAATGCTTCTCTCTCCTTATGGTTTAAATGTTCTACAAAGCTTTCAAGCTGTGGCTCCTGTCCCGGGAGATAATAAATCGGAGAGCTGCCGACTTTCATATTACTTATTTTAAGTTTTCTTTCCCTCACTAGTTCGGAAAGGAATGCAGCTGCGAATAGGGGAGATAGTTCGGCGTCCCTTGCTATTTTTGCCGGATATGCAGGGCCTTTGGTTTTTATGGTTTCGATGATTTTATCTTTGGTTTGCACCACTTTTTGTATATCAGGCATATTGCAGGAAGATAGAAGAGGTTTATTAATATTATGGAGAATTTTATGGCTTTAGCCAGTCTACTTTATAGTGGGTTACTGAATCCTCGTCATCTACGATTGCTATTATAAGAGATTTTTTTGCTGAATGAGCCACACGATTTTTGGCTGCAAAGTCCTGCCAGGTGAATGAAGATGATTCTCTCATACATTGCACCAGCCAGAGTGCGTGGTCCTGTCCAGGACTTATTCCCTTTTTATATATTCTGAAATCAGTCCCGAATTTCAATGCTGTTTTTGCTACGTATCCTTTTCTCCTGAAATCTGAAAATACAGGAAGCTTGAGATCTATTCTTTTGTCCTTGCTTTTCAGCTTCTTCATTATTTGGGATTCTGATAGCTCCTTCTTGTTCTGGGTTATCTGCATCTTTCCTTCTTTGACAAGGAATAGCGCTTCTATAGGAGAGTATTCTATTTTTCCAGGCTTTTTCTCTCCGAATCTTGACTTATCATATAATGAGAATGCTGATGCCTGATTGCTTGTTATTTTATCTCCTGATAAATGGGCTTGAATCATCTTAGAGGTAAGGAAGAATGATATATAAATTTGTGGAAAGTTTTAAATTGATGTTTCTTTTGAGATAGGCATGGATGTAATAATCTTGCATGGATGTCCCGGAGACGAAGAAAAGGCAATGGATCCCGAAAGAAGAACTTACGATAAGCATTGGATTCCGTGGACAAGGAAGAAACTTGAAGGCAAAGGGATAAAGACAGAAACTCCTCATATGCCCATACCTTGGAAAGCTGATTATGAATCTTGGAAAAAAGAGTTTGATAAGTTAGATGTTAATAAGGATAGCATATTGGTAGGTCATAGTTGTGGAGCAGCCTTTTTAGTCAGGTGGCTTGGAGATACGGGCAAAAAAGTAAAAAGGCTCATTTTGGTTGCTCCATGGAAGATACCCTACGGAAAAGGAGAAAGATTAGAATTAAAGAGGAAATTCTATACTTATGAAGTAAATCCTGAAATTAAAAATAATGTTAGTGATATAATTATATTTACTGCGGATGATGAAGAAGAAGATGGTAAGAAAAGTGCAAGAATATTTCACAAGGCACTAGGAGGCCAATTAATTGAACTTAAAAAGCATGGACACTATTGTTTTGAAGACATGAATACTGAAGCTTTTCCAGAATTACTGAAGGAAATATTGAAATCATGAAGTTAATCAATTTTAAAGCAATAGAAAAAAAGTGGCAGGGGAAATGGGAGAAATCCGGAGCTTTCAAAGCCAAAGATGGAAAAGGAAAGAAGTTTTACGTCCTGGAACAATATCCTTATCCCTCTGGATCTGGGTTGCATATGGGGCACGCTTTCATTTATACGATAGGGGATATTTATGCCAGATTTAAGAGAATGCAAGGATACAATGTAATGCATCCAATAGGCTTTGATTCTTTTGGATTACCAGCTGAAAATGCAGCTATTAAAGCGAAGAGCCATCCTAAAAAATTTACTGAGGATGCCATAAAGAATTTTATAAAACAGATGAAATGCTTTGGCTTTTCCTATGATTGGGACAGGATGCTGAGGAGCCATGACCCTGCTTATTACAAGTGGGACCAGTGGATATTTTTGAAGATGCTTGAGAAAGGATTGGCTTATAGGAAAAAAGCAGGGGTCAATTTTTGTCCTAAGTGTAATACAGTTCTGGCGAATGAGCAGGTTGTTAACGGCAGGTGCTGGAGACATGAAGATACAGACGTTGAAGTTAAGCAATTGGAGCAATGGTTTCTTAAGACGACGGAATACGCTGATGAACTGCTTTCTGGCTTGGATAAATTGGATGACTGGCCTGAACTTATAAAGGCGATGCAGAGGAATTGGATTGGGAAGTCAGAAGGGACGGAGGTTGATTTTTCTGTTAATGATAAAAAATGGAAAGTATTCACAACGCGAGTTGATACTTTATTTGGTGTTACATTCCTAGTTGTTAGTGCGCAGCATCCTGAGCTAATGAGTTTAGTTACTGCTGACAGGAAAGCTGAATTTGAAAAGTTTTTGAGGAAAGTTAAGAGCACGAAGGAAGAAGACATGGATAAGATGGATAAGGAAGGCGTCTTTACTGGAAGTTATGCTAAGCATCCTTTAACCGGAAAGAAGATTCCTATCTGGACAGGCAATTTCGTTGTTGCTGATTATGGCTCTGGCCTTGTGATGGGTGTGCCTGCGCATGATGCCCGCGATTGGGATTTTGCTAAGAAGTATAATTTAAAGATAAAACAAGTCATTGAAGGTGATGCGAGTAAGGAAGCTTATGTAAATTATGGCAAGTTGGTGAATAGCGACGGATTTTCCGGTCTTAATAGCGTTGAAGCCAAGGAGCATATTACTATTGCTTTACAGGAAAAAGGGCTTGGGAGGAAGAAGATTGCTTATAAATTGAGGGATTGGCTGATAAGCAGGCAGAGATTCTGGGGAACCCCTATACCGATTATCTATTGCGATAGTTGCGGGGCTGTGCCTGTCAGGGAGAAGGATTTGCCTGTGAAGTTGCCGGAGAATATTAGATTTAATAGTGTTGAAAATCCCTTGATTGGGAATAAGAAATTTGTAAATGCAAAGTGCTGGAAATGTGGTGGGAAGGCTAGAAGAGAGACAGATACAATGGATACTTTTGTTGACAGCAGCTGGTATTTCTTGAGATATTTGGATAATAAGAATAAGAAAAAAATATTTGAGAAGAAGAAAGCAGATTACTGGATGCCTGTAGATTTGTATATTGGAGGAAAGGAACATGCGACAATGCATGATATTTACTTCAGATTTTATACAAAGTTTTTGGCTGATTTGGGATTATTGGATGTAAGAGAACCAGCAAAGAGGTTGTTTCCGCAGGGCTTTATTTATGGGGAGGATGGAAGGAAGATGTCTAAGTCGTTGGGAAATATAATTGTTCCTGAAAAAGCGGCAGAGAAATATGGAGTAGATGGAGTAAGATTGTTTTTGGTTTCTGTTGCAGGGCCCGACAAAGATTTTAGCTGGAGTGAGGAAGGTGCGCAGGGAAGTTTGAGATTTATTTTAAGATTGTTCGAATATTTTAGGAATTTAAAGACCGGAAGAAGCAGTAGGAAGGTTGAACATTATATGAATAAGGCAATAAAGACAATTGCCCATGACATAGAATGTATGAAATATAATCTTGCAGTTATAAAATTGCGTGAGCTGTTTGGTGTAATTGAAAAGGAAGAAGTTGGGAAATCGGATTTGGAAAGTTTTGTGAAAGTGCTCTGTGTTTTTTGTCCTCATATTGCAGAGGAGTTTTGGGCAAAGATGAAGGGAAAAGGGCTTGTTTCTCTGGCTTCCTGGCCAAGGGTGAATGAGAAAAAGATAGATGATAAGATAGAGGAGGGAGATAAGGCTTTGGATAAAATCATTAATGATATTGCGCATATAGTGAAGCTGGTTGAAAGCAAGGGAGGAAAAGCAGAGAATGTTTATCTTTATGTTCTGCCTCATGAATTGAAGAATTATAATAATAAGGTCTTGAGTGAGAGGACTGGCCTGGATGTTAAGGTGTATGCTGTTAACGATAAGGATAAGTATGACCCTTCCGGAAAATCCGACAAGGTAAAGCCAGGAAGACCCGGTATTTATGTTGAATAGTCATGTCTCTAAAGTGGTCAGGCAGGTTGTCTTTTTTCAGTTCTATGCAATATAAATAAGATTGTCCTGGGAAAAATATATCCTGGCTTGTTAAGAATATTTAAAGAAAAGCCCATTTTCTGTGGTATGAATGGAAAAAGCGTTATACTTGAAAGGTGTATTAGGTGCGGAGCTGATTTTGACCTGAATTATGACATTGAGGAAGAGGAAGGGGTTAAGGGAGTTATAGATTTTAATGTTGAGTTGCTGTGCTGGAAATGCAGGGCCTTGAAGCTCTTTTCAGATGTTGTAGGAAGAAAAAGAGAACTTAACAGGCAGGAAGAGATAGATATCGAATTTGTGCTTGGAAGCGGGAATTAATCTTTTCCAGGAAGTAAATTAGCATTTAAGGCCTGTTTTAACGGCAGGGATTAGGGAATCAGGACACAACAATATTTATAATTGGGAGTTTATGCTTGTTTTGATGGCCAGTGAATTAGTTTCTGCTATTATCTTAGCAGTTATCCAGGGAATTACTGAATGGATTCCTGTTTCAAGTTCTGGACATCTGGTTTTATTCGAGAAAATTCTGGGATATAAAGGGGGATTGGTCTTTGATGTTGCTCTTCATTTCGGGACGCTGATGGCTGTTTTTGTTTACTTTGGCAAGGATATAATAGACATAATAGAGGACCTTTTGAAGGGCAATTGGAAGAGTGAAAATGGAAGACTAGGACTGATGCTTGTTATCGCTTCAGTTCCGGCAGCTTTGCTCGGCTTTTTCACCAGAGGGTATTTCGATGCGATTTTGTCTAATCTGGCAGTTGTTGCATGGGGTTTTGCTCTTACGGGAGTATTCCTTTTAATTGCAAGCGTTCCGGGAAAGATTAAGGTTGACAAGATTGGATGGAGAGAGGCTTTCTTTATAGGATCTGCCCAGGCCCTTTCAATAATTCCTGGAATCTCAAGGAGCGGGGCGACAATGTCTTCAGGGGTTTTAGTCGGGCTCTCTGAAAAAAACGCAATGAAATTTGCCTTTCTTCTTTCAATTCCTGTTGTTTTTGGTGCAAACATTGTCAGTATAGGAAACAATACTCTTCCCCCTGAACTTATTTGGGCCACATTAGTGGGCTTTGGGGTTGGGCTTGCCTCCATACATGTCATATTTAATTACATCCTTATTTCAAGAAAGAATTTTGCATGGTTTGGAATCTATTGCATCCTCCTTTCAATAGGATTAGGGATTTATCTTGCTTTTGCTTAATAGATAGCTTTATATACGGATTTTTAGGAATATTTACCCGCGAGGTTTTTAGATGAATTACTGGAGAAGCGTGCATCTGCCTATAGATGTTGATGAAAGAAGAAGGATTGTTTCTGGACTGGAAGGTGCAGAAGTTATAGTCAGAGATGCAGTTGAGAAGAGAGGATATGGCCTACAAGGGCGGGTTGCTTTATCGGGTAAAGGCAGCTATGATTTTTATTTTTTAAGAGGAGATGATGGAAATAGTGTGCCTCTTAAATATTCTGAATTGAAGGATCTTCAGGTTTTGGTCAGATTTAGTTCAAGACAAGAACAGGCGGATGAAGCCAGGAAAGAAATCCTATCTTTAAGCCCTTAATTTTCTACAACAGCTTTAATTCTTCTTACTCCTGCTGATGAAGATTCTTCTTTTATGATTTTGAACTTTCCTATTTCCTTTGTATTTTTCACATGAGGGCCTGTGCAGAGCTCTTTACTGAAAAAACCTGACTTCTCCTTTTTGTCAATGATTGTATACACGGAAACCTTTTCAGGATATTTTTGCCCGAATTCTGCCTGGGCCCCTGATTTTAATGCTGCCTGAAGGGATTCTTCAGTCCTTGTGACTTCCAATCCTGATTTAATCTTTTCATTTACTAAATTTTCTACTTTCCTTATTTCTTCTTCTGTCAGTTTTCTTGGGAAGTTGAAATCGAAACGCAGCCTTTCTGGCGTGATATTTGAGCCTTTTTGCTTTACTTCAGGGCCGAGAATTCTTCTTAATGCCTCATTCAGAAGATGAGTTGCAGTATGCAATCTTGTTGTCTCTTTTGATGAGTCTGCCAACCCTGATTTGAACATCCCTGCTGATTGTTTTCTGGAGAGTTCCTGGTGCTTTTCAAATTCTTTGTCGTATTCTTTCATATCCATCTTTATCTTCTTTTCATCTGCTAATTCTTTTGTGAGTTCAATAGGAAAACCATATGATTGGTATAATAAGAAAGCTTCTTTTCCAGAAATGATTTTTTTATTTTTTGAGACTTTTTCGAACTCTTTTATTCCAGACTCAAGGGTTTTCCTGAACTTATTTTCCTCTTCTTCTAATTGTGTCAGTATGAAGTTCTTATTTTTTTTAATTTCAGGATAGCTTTCTTTGTAAATCTCTATTATGGTTATAGCCAGCTTTGCTGTAAAGTTATCCTTTATCCCTAAGTTACTGGCGTACCTTATTGCTCTTCTTATTAATCTCCTGAGGACATATCCGTGCTCTGCATTTCCCGGCTTTAAAGATTTTTCATCACCCATTATCAATACTGCTGCTCTGATGTGGTCTGCAATTATTCTCATGTCTTTTCTGTAATGTTCTTCGTATTTTTTCTTTGAAAGATTTTCTATCTCTTTTATTATTGGTGTCCAGGTATTTGTCTGATAATTGTCTTCAAGACCATTTAATGCTGCAAGCATTCTCTCTACGCCCATGCCAGTATCCACGTTCTTCTGTTTTAGAGGAATATATTTACCGTCTTCTGTTTTGTTGTACTGCATGAAGACATCATTCCATATCTCAACCCAGTTTTTGTCCTTTGGATTGAAGACTTTTGGAGCAGGATTTTTGCTTGTCCAGTAAAATATCTCTGTGTCAGGGCCGCACGGGCCTGTCTTGCCTGCAGGACCCCACCAGTTATCTTCTTTGCCAAGGAATCGAATCCTGGCTTTTGGGATTCCCAGAGATTGCCAGATATCTGCAGATTCCTCATCTTTTTCTGCGTCTTTGTCGCCTTTGAAGCATGTGACTGCTAATTTTTCAATTGGAATTTTGAGTTCTTTTGTCAGAAAGTCAAATGAAAACGAGATTGCCTCTTTTTTCCAGTAGTCTCCGAGAGACCAGTTGCCGAGCATTTCGAAGAAGGTGTGATGTGTGGTGTCTCCTATGTCTCCTATGTCTCCTGTACGGATGCATTTTTGTACACTTGCAAGTCGTTTTCCGAGGGGGTGTTTTTGTCCTGTGAGATATGGGACAAGGGGGTGCATGCCTGCCGTTGTGAATAATACAGTAGGGTCATTTTCGGGAATAAGGGAGGCAGAGGGTATTTCCTTATGGTTGTTTTTCTTAAAGAAATTCAGGTATTTTTTAATGAGCTCTTCTCTTGTTATCATATAGTTTTATGGAGAAAAGGGATTTTAAGGTTTGTCCTTATTTGAGCTTTTCAATCTTTCTTCTTATCTCTTCTATTTCTGATTCAAGGCTCATGCGCTTCTTGACAGAATCCTTCCTTACTTCTTCCTCTTCCTTTTCTTTGGCCATCTTGGGCATCACTTTTTCCAGGACTTTTAACCCGTCATCAAATTCTGCCAGCTTTTTTTTAAGAAGTATTTTGATTGCCAGTTCCTCGTTTCTTAACCTGTTGTATTCCTGGATGTGCTTTACAGAATTAAGAAGAGACACCTGGGAATGAAGAAGACTTTTTGCCCCGAATATTTTTTCGGAGTCTGTCATTTTAACATATTCTTGGTTCATTCTATTTTCTCAAAGATACTTTCTGTCACGCCATTTATTTTATTCTGGATTTCGTGGGTTTCCTTTTCCCAGTATTCTAATTCTTGCTCTTCTTTCTGCCTTATTTCCCTAATTTTTCTAAGAAGTTCTTCGACCTCGTCAAGCTTTGCTTTTATGTCAGACAGAGATGATTTAGCCGATTTGAATTTATCGAGACGCACGAAAATAGGACCTTTATCCGCTTCTTGGATTTCGCGGGTTTCGTGCATATGAACTTGAGGCGGAATCATCTCAGATTCCTCAAATTCGCTTCTCTCTGGAGAAAATCTTTGTCTTATTGGGGGAGTTCCTAGAAATTCCGGCTGCATTTCAGTCTGCTTGAACCTGGGAGGTTCAGGTATCTTTGTCCTTGGGCTGAAAGCCTGTCTTTCAGGCATTGGACGTCGGCTTATGGACGGGCTCATTATAGGAGGCCTTTCGAATTCAGCTGATTCAGATATTTCAGAAGCTTCTGCCCTGATTGGAGGCAAGTCAAACTTTGAAATCTTTCTCCCAGGCAAGTCAGGGAGATTATTTTTTTCATCCTCTTCTTTTTTCTTCCAGAACATGTTAACCTCTATATATATGCTAGTTGGGTAAATTGGTTTATATATGTTGCGAAAGATACGTTTCTTCGAGATAATTATACATAGCGAAAGGTTTTTATTTGCAGTTTTTTAAGCTATGGTATGTCTTCTAAAAAAAACAAGAATCTGAAAAATTCCTCGGCAAAAATCCCGAAGCCGAAAGCCTCCAGCCAGGAGGATATGCAGGTAAAACTTTTGAGGGATGTTGTTGCTAATGTTGCAGGCCCTGAAGCTGTGGGGATAGTTGATCTTCTTTCTGGAAAGAAAAATGTAAATGAATTTACAATTGCTGAGAAGCTCAAGATTACAATAAACCAGACAAGAAACATTCTTTACAAGCTTTCTGATGAGGGTCTTGTAAGTTTTGTAAGAAAGAAGGACAAGAAAAACGGTGGATGGTACACTTATTTCTGGACACTGGAAACTGGAAAATCCATAGAGAACTTAAGGATTCTGATAAATTCAAAAATTGAATCCCTTGAGAAGGAGCTTAATAAGAGGAAGCAAGACAGGTTTTATCATTGCACCACTTGCGACTTGGAATATAACGAAGAGGATGCCCTGCAGAACTTTTTTTCATGTGTTGAATGCGGAGGAGTTTTAGAACTAAAGGACAACAGCGCTGTTATAGATAATCTGAATAGGGAAATAGAAAACTTAAGGAGAGATTTGGCTGTTGTTGATGAGCAGCATGGAATGATAGTCAAAAAGGAAGGGGCAGTCATTGCAAGAAAAGCAAGAGCAGAAGAAAGAAAGAAAAAGATGGAAAGGGAAAAGAAAAGAAAGACCAGGGAAATTGAGAAGAAAAAGGAAGCTAAGGCTACAGAGAAGGGGCCTGGAAAGAAAAAGCCCGCGGAAAAACCTGGCGGGAAAAAGGTAAAAGGCAAAAAGATTTCAAAAACTACTTCTAAAAAAAATTTATCCGGAAAACAAAAGTCAGCATCTTCTAAAAAAAAGAAAATGAAAAGGGTTAAATCTTCTAGAAGAGGAAGAAAGTAGATGACTGATTATAGGTTGAGGAATTCGAGAAGAAACCAAAGTTTTTTTGGCAGCATGAGCCTGACTAATATAATCATTTACATCAATGTTGCTGTTTTTATCATAGTCAGCCTGCTTATCGGGTTTGGGATTGGAGGTAACGTAGAAGGAGGAGATGCAGGGATATTCAGGTATGTGGCTCTGAATCCGGAACTGTTTTTAGGGGGATTTATCTGGACATTAATTACAAGTATGTTCATGCACGCTGGCTTTGGACACCTTCTTGTTAACATGGTGTCTATGTTTTTTATAGGAAATCTGATAGAAAAGATAATAGGAAGAAAAAGATTATTTTGGTTTTACCTAGTTGCAGGAATTGTTGCGGGGCTGGCTTTTGTTGGTCTTGCTTATCTGGGCACTTTTGTACAGGGCGGAGAAAGGTTATTCGGAGGAACAGATGCTTTTGCAGTCGGAGCTTCGGGCGCATTGTTCGGACTTGGAGGCCTGCTTGCAGTCTTAATCCCAAGACTAAGGGTTTTGGTATTTTTTGTAATCCCTATGCCTATGTGGATTGCCATGATTGTTCTTATGTTTGGGTTATGGGTTCTTTCTGCCGTTGGGAATCTTCCTATAGGAAACACTGCCCATTTTGGAGGGCTGATTGTCGGAGTTGCCTATGGATTTTACTTAAGAAATAAATATTCAAGGAAAGTTAAAATGCTGAATAGGATGTTTGCGTAAATGAAAAGAAAAAGAGGGATTTGGAGAGAAAGTTTGGATTATCTTAAAGATAGCAGGAACTTTATTTACCTTTCAATTATTCTCTTTTTGGCAGGCACAATATTGGGATTTGCTTTTCCTGAACTTTTTTCTTTCTATTTCGATGATGTGATAAGAGAACTGGTCGAGAAAACTGCTAATATGGGTGTGGAGGATCTGATTTTCTTCATATTTCAAAATAACATCCTTTCTGTTTTTATGGCTTTTATTCTTGGGGTGTTCCTCGGAATTTTTCCTATTTTTAATATAGTTGTCAATGGAACTCTCCTTGGATACGTAATGTCCAGGGTTGTTGCGGCGGAAGGGGCTTTTTCTGTATGGAGAATAGTCCCCCACGGTATATTTGAGCTTCCTGCTATTTTCATATCTGTGGGATTAGGCGTAAAGCTTGGACTCTTTTGGTTTTCAAAAAAAGGCAGGAGAGCAGAGGAGTTCAGAGAAAGGTTTTGGGGAGGGTTGAAGGTTTTTGCTACAATTGTTATCCCTCTTCTCATCATTGCAGCAGTTGTTGAAGGCATATTAATCGGATTTAGTGGATAGATTTTAAAATCAGAGATTCTATGGAGTTATATGGTATCAAGCAAAAGTATTGATGAGATAGATGAGCAAAGAGATGTGGAAAATACAAAAAAGGTTGAGGCTGCCCTTTTTATTTCCGGGAGGTATCTGAGCATCCAGGAAATGATAGGACTTACAGATGTGAATCCTATTCTTTTAAGGAAAATACTTGATGATTTGAAGGACAGGTATAAGGATTCTGCGATAGAGATTGTAGAGAGAGAAGGAAAATGGAAGATGGATGTTTCGCAGGAATATTTTGGGATGGTTAACAGACTGGCGGGGGGAAGCTCCGAGTTCAGCAAGGCAGAACAGGAAAGTCTGGCAATAATCGCTTACAAGCAGCCAATGAAACAGAGTGTGCTGATAAAGATAAGAGGAAACAAGGCATATGACCATGTTAAAAAGTTTACTGAAATGGGTCTTGTCAACAAGAAAAAAACAGGGCATACTTCGGAGCTTACTTTAAGCGAGGATTTTTATGATTATTTCCAGATAGAGAGGGGAAAAAAGATAGAGGAGTTTGGGTAATATGGCAACTTGGGTGGATGTAATTTTCTTTACCTACATGTTTATCGGACTTTATATGCTTGCATTGTTTCTCTTTATTCTTATTCCTAACAGAAACAGGCTTTTTGATTCTCCTAAAGGGAAAGTTGAGGGGGTTAGCATAGTAATGCCTTGTTACAATGAGTCTGAACATATAGGAAAGGCAATTGAGTCCCTTCTGAATCTTGACTGGCCAAAAAATAAGCTCGAAATAATAATTGTAGATGATAAGAGTAGCGACAATAGTGTTGAGGTGATTTCCAAGTATGTGAAAAAATATCCAAATGTAAGGCTGATTGTGAATGAAAAAAATTCAGGAGGGGCTGCAGAGCCGACAAATAAAGGAGTCTTAGCTTCAAGGTTTGACTATATCGCTGTTGCTGACGCCGATTCCACACCCTCCAGAGATGCTTTGAGAAAGATGATTGGCTTTCTTCAGGAAGACACAAAAGTTGGAGGAGTTACCTGCGCAGTTTTGGCTGACCATCCAAAAAATTTTATGCAAAAAGTGCAGGCAATTGAATATTCTGTAATCGCATTTAACAGGAAGCTTCTGGATATGGTTGACGCTGTTTATGTTACTCCCGGACCTTTTGCCCTTTATAGGAAGAAAATCCTTATTGAAGTGGGCCTGTTCGACAAAAGGAATCTGACGCAGGATATTGAGATTGTCTGGAGGATGCTTTCTTATGGGTATATGGCGAGAATGTGCCTGGGAACAAAAGTGTACTCTGTCACGCCAAAGACTTTCAAAGGATGGTGGAAGCAAAGACTTAGGTGGAATATAGGGGGAAAGCAGACTCTGTGGAAGTATAAGGGCCTTGTTTTCAGAAAAGGAATGCTTGGCTCTTTTATAATTCCTTTTTTTAGCGTTTCTCTTTTTCTGGGAGTCTTTGGATTAGGATTGTTCTTTTATCTTTTAAGCAGGAGAGCCCTAGTTTCGTATCTCTCGACGAAATATTCAATCTATGCAAGCTCTACAATTGTAAGGCTTCAGGACTTGACTTTTGCTCCATCGATTCTTAACTTTTTTGGGCTTGTCCTTTTCATTCTTGGGCTTTCTTTCACTTTTTTGGGCTTGTTTGTGATAAATGATACTCACGTAAAAAAAGGCAACATTTTTAATATCTTTTTTTATCTTATAATATACCTAGCGATTTATCCGTTTAATCTGATACATTCACTATATCAGATGGCGAGAGGAAAGTACTCATGGTAAAAAATAGTAAACACGCTTTTTGGCAGGCCCTTGTTTTTACTATACTGGTATTTGTTCTCGGAATTTTTCTTGGCTTCTTCCTTGAGAATTCAAGATATGATAAAATTGAGATAGCAGTCTATGATTCTGAAATTAATCTTCTTGACGAACAGCTAAGAGACAGGGTCACGCAGGATTTCAGAGTCAATTGCGAGCTTGCTTCACAGAGCCTTTTTGATTTTGCAGACCAGATTTATACAGAGGCACTGAATCTTGAAGAGTATGATTCGGCGAGCAAACTTGGAGACGGATTAAAGGCGGTGCACAGAAGATATGATCTTTTGAGAATGATGCTTTGGCTTGAAAGTATTGAAATAAGAGACAGGTGCGGCACGGAGTTTCATACAGTGGTTTATTTTTATGATTATGACCTTGAAGATCTGAATGTAAACGCAGAGCAAATATTTCTTGGGAGGATGCTTGAGGACATGAAAGAGAAAAATAAGGATAAGATGCTCTTGATTCCAATCGCAGGAAACCTCGACCTGGCATCTATTGACCTGATTTTGAAGGATTATGGGATTGAAGAACTGCCAGTTATTCTGATTGATGAGGATGAAATTGTCTCTGATCTCATCACTTTTGATGAACTTGAGCAAAAAATCTTTGGATAATCTTAGTTTTTTCTTAATTGAAATTGGATAATTCAAAACCATAATTAATTTAAATGCGAACTATGATGGTTTATAATGAAGATTGTTGAGGCGATAAAAGAGGGTGAAATTGTGAGGGTTAGTGAGGAGCAGGCAAGAGCAGAGGAGCTTTTTGTTTTAAGGAATGTCCCGGAGGTTGTTAATAAGGATGTAGAAACCAGCTTGAGGCCCCAAAAGACGCTGGATTTAACTAGATTTTCTGAACCAAAGAGGGACAGGTTTGATGTTTGGAGAAAAGCAGCTTATAAAAAAAATAATGTCGCAAAAGAACTGAAGGATAACTTCCATTGGGAAATTTTAAAGAAAAGAAGGGGGCTGGGGATGAGCAGGAAGCAGTTTGCTGACAAGCTTGGAGAGACGGAAGAAAGGTTAAAAGTGATTGAGAACGGAGGATTGCCGGAGGATAACTTTGCCTTGGTAATAAAGATTGAGAAGGCACTGAATATTGTTTTGAGAAAGGAAAATTCTATTGGAAATGTTAATCTGGCTGAACTCCAGAAAGCTGAAGAGGGGAGGAAGGAAAAGAGCAGGGTGCAGGAAGCTATTGAAAGAGTCAGGCGCGATGGCAAACAAGAGGAAGACAAGGCAGATATCTTCGGGGATGAGATTGAGGTCATCGATTAGAAACCTTTAAAAATACTCATTTTATCTGATTGACATGAACGTTGAGATATTGAATCATGAAAAGGATTTGATTGAGCTTAAAGTTGATAATGTGACTGTTGCAGAAGTTCTAAGGGCTTATTTAAATCAGGAAGGAATTAAGTTTGCTGCATGGAGAAGAGAGCATCCTGCCAAGCCTGTTTTTTTCAGAATTGAGAGCGACAAGGGAACTGTGAAAAAGGCAATAAGTGATGCTGTTTCTGCCGTGAAGAAGGATGCCGAGAAGATTGTTAAGGCAGTTAAGTGATAGTTAGATTTATTAAGAGTATTCAATAAATAACATAAAGGAGGTGTTAAATGAACTGTAATTGTAAATGGACCGAGACTGTTCTTGCTCTTGTAATAATAGTCTTTGCTCTATGGGCTGATTGGATGTACTCGCAGTGGATTGTGGTGATTGCTGCAATTCTGCTTTTGATACATGCTTGGGCTTGCAAATCCTGCGCTAACTGCCGTATGAAGGAGATGCCTAGATCTTCTTCCAGACCTAAGAGAAGAAAGAGAAGGTGAATCCAGCAAGACTTTTTTAATTATTGAGGATTTTATGTATTTTTATGTGCTTTTATGAAATTCTCAAGTGAAATTTTTTATGAGGAGGCATAGGGGGCGCAGTTTCCTATAAGTTTATAAGTTCTGGTTTTTTATTATTTAATGGATGATGGCTTGCTGTCAGTTGTGCTTGTTGCATCTGTCTGCATAGGTCTCGTGCTGAGCGTTTTCGGGGCGATACTTGCGCTAGGAATAAATATTCTTTTTAGCCCTCCAGCGTACAATCCCAATCTTGGAATTCTTTTTGGAGCCGTTATGCTTCTTGGCTTGGTATTTGTTGCCTTGTCCTTTAGGGGAAAGAAGAGACACAGGTAATTTTATAACCTCTTTGCATTGGTAACTGATATGAAATTGTCTGCGGGAAGCTATGATTTGAACAGGTGGCTGCATGGTGGCTATGAGAGTGATATTATCACAACCCTCTATGGGGGCCCTGGAACGGGGAAGACAAACTTTTGCCTGCTGGCTGCAGTTTCACAGGCAAAAAAGGGGAAGAAGGTTATTTATGTGGATACAGAGGGGGGATTCAGCTCCGAAAGAGTCAAACAGCTTGTCGGAGAGGAAACCGATTACAAAAAAGTGCTGGAAAATATTCTTATCCTGAACCCTACAAATTTTGATGAGCAGAAAAAATCTTTTGATGAACTTTTGAAACACCTGAAAAATGAAGTCTCTTTAATCATTGTCGATGGAATGACTATGCTTTATAGGCTTGAGCTTGCAAGCGCAAGAGAAACAAATAATGGAGAGGTACAAAAAGTAAATTCAGAACTTGCAAGGCAGATGAGGATTCTTGCCGAAATCGCAAGAAAAAGGGGAATTCCTGTCATAGCCACAAATCAGGTCTATAACTGGGACGGAAAAATGGGGATGGTAGGGGGAGATATAATGCAATACTGGAGCAAGTGCCTCATAGAATTAACCAACGATAGGGGAAGGAGGTCGGCTTTTCTGAAGAAGCACAGGAATCTTAAGGAGGAGGTATTTAATTTTCAGATATGGGACGGAGGCATAAGGAGAAAAGGATGGCTGTAAATTGTGATAATAGACAAAGATTAAATAGCTTTTTTATTTTAATGAGTTATGAAATATTCAGAATTTGTTGAGCTTTATGAAAAACTTGCCGGAACAACAAAGAAGCTTGAGAAAGTTGGAATTCTTGCGAATTTTTTAAAGGAGCTTAAGAAAAGGGGAAAGAGCGAGTGGATATATCTTTTGAGGGGGAGGGTTGTTGCTGATTATGATGAGAGAGAGTTTGGGATTTCAGGAAAACTGACAATAAAAGCAATTTCAAGAGTTTCAGGCGTTTCGGATTCAAGGGTTGTCAGCGAGTATAGAAAGATAGGGGATTTAGGAGAGGTAGCAGAGAAGCTTTTAGGACAGAAGAGCCAGAGCACTTTGTTTTCCGCCTGCCTAAAAACAGAAAAAGTTTTTGATAACCTAAGAAAAATTATGGGCCTTCAGGGAAAGGGAAGTGTTGACAAGAAACTTGGATTGATAGCAGAGCTTTTGGGAAGCGCTTCAGGGAAAGAAGCCAAGTACATAATAAGGACATTACTGAATGATTTAAGGGTAGGTGTTGCAGATGCCATATTGAGGGACGCAATTTCCAAGACATTCTTTGATGGGGAGGAAATGGAAGCTGATGTCGAAGAGGCTTACGACAGGACTAACGATTTTGCAGAAGTATTTGAGCTCGCAGGAAAAGGGAAAACAAAGCTCAAATCTACGGAGATAAGGCCAGGCAGACCGATAAAGGTCATGCTTCCTGTAAAAGTGACTGAAATCGATGAAGCTCTTAGAATATGCGGGGAAAAAGTTGCTGTTGAGCATAAGTATGACGGATTCAGGGTCGTCATAAGTTACGATGGGAAAAACGTTATGCTTTTTACAAGAAAGCTGGATAATGTCACAAATCAGTTTCCTGATATTGTAAATGTTGTAAAAAGTCATGTCAAAGGCAAAAGCTTTATTCTTGATACAGAGGTTGTAGGTTATGACCCTAAGACAAAGAAATACATGCCCTTCGAGGCAATAAGCCAGAGGATCAAAAGGAAGCACGATATTGAGAAACTTGTGAAGGAACTGCCTGTAGAGATAAATGTCTTTGATGTTCTCTATCACAACGGTAATACTGTGATGGACATTCCATTTATCAAAAGGAGGAAACTACTTGAGAAGATAATAAAGGCAGAGCACTTTAAGATAAGGCCTGCAACACAGATTATTTCTGAAGACAAAAAGAAGATAGATGAATTTTACAAGGAGGCCTTGAGAACAGGGGAGGAGGGAGTTATGATAAAGAGCTTGGATGCTATTTACAGACCAGGAAGAAGAGTAGGATTTATTGTCAAGATGAAGCCTGTAGTTGCTGACTTGGATTTGGTGATTGTTGGCGCTGAATACGGAACAGGAAAAAGGGCGGGAGGGCTGACAAGCTTTTATGTTGCCTGCAAGGACAAGGAAAATGGATTTCTTGAAGTTGGGAGAGTTAGCTCGGGATTGAAAGAAAAAGAGGGAGAGGGGGTAACTTACAAGGAGATGGATAAAATCTTAAGACCTTTAATTACAAAGACCAGTGGAAGAAAGGTTTTTATTAAGCCTAAAGTTGTTGTTTCAGTCACGTATCAGAATATACAAAAAAGCCCCGGATACTCTTCGGGATATGCCTTGAGATTTCCGAGGATTATGCATTACAGACCTGAAAGAGGAGTTTATGATATCGCAAGTCTTGATGAAATAAAGAAAGATGCGGAGAGGAAATGATGAAGGATAGAGAAAGGTGGCTTATACTTTTGTGGTTGGTCGTTGCCGACGCTCTTTTATTTCTCCTGAGAAAGACAGGGTTTTTTATAGGCAATGTGCTTCTAAGCCCCCAGGATACCGGTTTTACAGCTTATTTCTGGATTATAGTTATTGGTCTTTGTCTCACACTCATTTTTGTTTCTTTTCTTATTGTAAGAAATTCAATAAGAGGAAAAAAGGAGCTGCTGGAAAAAGATGCTGCTGAAGAGAATTAATTTTATATAGCTCCTGCTTATGTATATCTGATGGAGAAGAGGCTGAAGGATTTTTTTATTGTCGGGGTTGTCCTTGTGCTTTTAGTCTATTCTGTTCTTTTTACAGGAATACTTAGAAGTGTTAAGGAAGACAGAATAGTCCTATTCGCACCTCCAAACAATCCTTCAGGAAGCTGTAGTGACAGTGACCAGGGAATATATCCGAGCACCCCGGGAAGGATGACCTCGGACAATTACAATTATCAAAGAGTTATTGAGAAGGATGATTTCTGCCTGAATTCGACAAGGGTTGTGGAATACAGCTGCAATCCCGGCAGAAGCTATGATTATAGGACTTATGATTGCCCGGCTGGCTGTTTTGAAGGGGCCTGTAAAACAACCAGGGAAATCTATTTTCTCAGCGCCAATTTTATGAACGATGGATTTTTTGATTTGGTTGAAATTAAGAACGAAGTAAGTTCTAATGTGGTATGTGAAACTAAAGTAGGAGAGTATTGCAATCTTGGAAGCATCGATTTGTTAGTTGATGAAATATATATTGATGGCTCAAATAAATGGGGCAGATTCAGTTTTGGAAACCAGGGAACTCCATTCAGGATTGTCTTTGATGATTTGCATAATAAGCTGACTCTTCCGTTGGGAACTGAATTGCCTGTCAGAAGCTATATGTTTGGTATTTCAGATAAGGATGGGGCAGGTTTCGGAGGCCTTGTCCAGCAAGTAAATGTTTCATGGAACAATGGCACTATCAATATAGCCTATGGGGACTTACTTCCAGGAAAGACTCATAATTTTGTTTTTGAATCTATCAGCAATACATATCTGAATATTAAATTTCCCACTCCTGACGGGGCTGCATCTGTTCCTGTTCTTTTTGGGAATGGGACTGACTTTGTTGGTATCGGCAAGGGTGGTTCAGATTTACTTGTGACTTCAGGAACCAATTCTGTGTTTTACAATCAGACGCAGAACGCGAAGAATTTTATTGTTTCAAGAAGCGGAGGAGGATTTGACAGCAATAGGGGCGCAATTTGCATAGGTTCAGTCATCGCAAATGTTTCTAACTGTCTTCCAGGAGAGTTTAGACAAATATACTATTTATCAAATTCCTCATGCGTTACAGATATTCCTGGCAATATTACTTATGACCGATGCGATTATGACAATAACCGCGTGATTGGGCTTTTGGATGATATCAATTCAAGTTTTGAAGTAAGCCTCCACGATTCAGGCGGGGAAATTAATATCTCAAGAGATTTTAACGGAACAAGGAATCTTACCTTCAATGAGGGAAGTGATGTTAGAGTTGAATTTGAGTTTGATTTTGACGATGAAATTCTGGATTTAACTAGAATTGAAATGATAAAGCAGAACGAAAGCGATAGCTTTGGATACTTGATTGTAAATGGGCTTGATTTAGAAAAGGCAGTTTATCTGGATAGAATCATGAATGACAGCAATGCTGTTTGTGTAAGGGACAGAGCGACTGACGAAGCTGAAGATATAAGCCCCGGATGTACGGGAAGTGGCGAGTATGCTGTTTTCTGTGATGGAACTTTGCACGGGGATTATTTGTGTACTGAAGAAGGAGGAGATTACAGAGTTTCAGGGATAAGCAATTCGGGTGTAAGGGAATTTGAATATTTTGCAGGCAATGCAACTTCCTGCACTTCTTTCTGGAGTTGCACTGCATGGACAGAGTGTAGTTCGGGATTGCAGACTCGCTCATGCAGTGATGCTAATTCCTGCGGGACAAATGCAGGCAAGCCGTTAGAAACCCAGATATGTAATGTGCAGGTTCAGAGTCAGAGCTGCAGCGATCAGGGAGGAGAGGTATGTGCTAATGGGATGGTTTGTTCTGTAGGGACTACGAGCTCAAGGGATGGAGAATGCTGCCTTGGTGTATGCCAGGCCCCTGAAGGGGATTCTGAAGCTTATTTCTGGCTTGTTGTCGGCATACTGACTTTGGCAATAATTGTAATAATTGTTATTATATTTCTGAGCCTGAAAAATAAGTCAATGCAAAAGGGCCTTGGTGAATTTGAGGTCAGTTCTTAGGAAAGCTTTCGTAAAGCTTTTTGAAAGTATCTTTAAAAGGTAAAATTATCTGGTGTTTGCATGGAAAGAAAGATGAAAGGAGGTAAGAACTAAATGGAAACAAATTTGAAATTTGGAGCTTTGCTTTTGATAGGCTTGCTTTTTGCCGGAGCTATTGTTCCTCTTGTCGCCGCACAGGGATTGAGAGAGGAAAATAGGGAAGCCAGGCAGAGATATGCCCAGGCAAGAGGAGATTTTGCCCAGATGAGCGGAGAGTATCAGGATGCCAGGGAAAATCTAATTGAAGCCAGGCAGAGATATGGCCTAAGACATCAGGCAACTGTTGAAGCAGCAGGAAACTTCATGGACAAGGCAATAGGCGTCACTATCAGTCACCTGGAAAGAATGAGAGCTTTTGTTGAATCTGACTGGGCACTTGAAGCTGCCGATAAGGAGAGAATAATCTCTGAAATCGATGTTGAGATTGCATGGCTTGAAGCTAAGCAGGCTGAAGTCGAAGGAGCCACAAGAGAGGAGCTCGTTGAAATAGGAAAAACTGTCCAGGACAGATGGAGAAATCAAATCAGAGTTAATCTGAAAGATTATACGGGACAGATTCTGAATGCGAGAGCCCAGTGGCTTTTAGAAGAAGCAGACAAGGCAATTGTAGTAGCTGAACAGGAAACGGAGAGAGCAAGAAATGCAGGAAAGGATGTTACAGAGGCAGAAGCTTTGATTGAGGATGCGAAAGCCAAGAGAGACCTGGCTGAAGCAGAATACAACAAGGCAAAAAACAGCTTCGGACAAATAAACAGCCTGCAGGATGCTGACAGATTATTCAGAGAGGGATATGCATTTATCAAGGAAGGAAACAGATATATCCTTGACGCGTATCAGGACCTGAAGAGAATCAATTCAGAGCTGCGTAATTAATACTTTCTTTATTTTTTTATTTTTTTCTTATTCTCGAAACCTTTATAAAAGGATTTTATTTATAAATGCTGTATCAATATGGCAAGATCAAATTTAAAAGTGCAGAACATTGTCGCTACATCTTCTTTGGGCAAGCCTGTTTCCCTGACAAAATTGGCAAGGAGCAACAGCAATACAGAATATAACCCCGAGCAATTTCCTGGACTGGTTTTGAGAATCCAGAAGCCGAAGTCCGCGGTTTTGGTGTTCTCTTCGGGGAATCTTGTGTGTACTGGCACTAAGTCGGTCGCGCAGGTTAAAGAGGTGATTGAGCAGGTGATAAAGACGCTTGCTAAAATTGGGGTTAAGATAACGGACAAGCCGAAGATAACTGTGCAGAACATAGTTGCCTCCGGAAGCATTGACGTCGATCTTAACCTTAATATTCTTGCTTTGGAGCTGGAGAACACGGAATATGAGCCAGAGCAGTTTCCTGGACTTGTGTACAAGCTTGACGAGCCTACAACGACCTTCCTGCTTTTCTCGAATGGGAAATTGGTGTGTACAGGAACGAAGAGCCGGGCTGAACTTGAGGCCGCAATGGAGCAGCTGAATAAAAACATCAAAGAAGTTTTGAAGAGAATAGGTGCAAGCGGAAAGAAGAAAGATTAGAAGAACCTGCTTAATTTGGTTTGCTTGCCGTAATTATCTAATAACCATGAGCTCTGTGTGAAATTTTTCACATTCAGCCTTAATCTTGCCTGTATGTCTTCAAGGGCAAGTTTTAGCGTTGGAAAGGTCTTGACCTTTTGCTGAAAAGCTGCACGGCTTGCTTCTCTTAATATGCCGACGCCGCAAGGGGCATAATACTCAGGACGGATTTCACGCATGACAATGCATGAAGCCTGGCGCTTTATTTTTTCCAGGTATTCCACAAGGGCAAGACGATTTGCATAATAAGCTCCTGTAACCGAATCTGCGTATTTTTTTCTAGGAAAAAAAGTTTCATAATCGTTCCAAACAGAAAAGTTTTTCATTGAAATCTCCATTACCTCAAAGGAATATTTATCCGGAAGGAGAAGGAATTCGTAATGGTTTCCTAAATATTCGGCGTTGAAAACCTGAAATTCTGATATCTCCGGGAAATAACGTATCTTTTCCAGCTTGTTTTTTGAGATAGTGTCATCTGTTGCAGTGATGCTCCATCTTGTTGGAACTAAACGGCGGTTCTTTTTTAGTCCAAGAAGGCCAGCGGAAAGAATTTTTATTATGTTTGATATCTGGATTCCTGATTTATGGAGTTCAAGAATTGCCGGAGCTGATTTTATGTCCGTGTCGTTTACGAGATAGTCTATTTTTTTCTTTATCTTTGTGTTTTCCTGAATTTTTACAGAATCCAAAGGGGCTGCTCTTGATATCAAAGGAACTCTTGAATCTGGGTGGCTTGTAAGAGAGGAGGGTTTTTTTAATCTGAATTCTGTAGCCACAGACTTATGGGTCATTGCTATCTCATTAAATGTCTGATGGAATTTTGTATTAAGTTTTTTGATATTATTCTGTTTTCTTGTGTAAATCAACTGGTTTCTCAAGGACATTATATCGGGAATCTGTAACTTTTTAGAGTGCCATAATTCAGGAGAGGACATTATCTCATTATTCCCGTAGGTTTCAGGCGCTAAAATCCCGGTGTAGACATCCGGATAATTCCATTTACCTACAAATATTTCCGGAGGGGATGACCCGGAAAATTCTGTTCTTTTTGTACTTGGAAGCAAAAAGGAATGCTTCTTGCAGTTTTCCTGGCCGCAGATTTTACATGGGAGCATATACAGGAAGAAAATTGCAAGTATTTATGGATTATTGCCTTTTACCCAGGATTTTGTCCTTGTTTATATGGTAATGTGTCAGGCCTACAAGGATGAATATTATCCCGACTGCGAGTGCTGAATATCCTATTGATATTAGTTTTGGCACTGACGAGCCGAATTGCAGCAGGGCAAATCCGAAAATAAGGGAAGCCATTGCAGTCCTTATGAATGATAAAAGGGTCCTTTCATTAGAAAGCAAGGTTTGCTGGAGAATATAATTATTGCCTCTTTTCATTCAAGGGGTAAGGAGAACGGGATTATAAATCTTGTTTTCTCATTCTTAAATTATATTCAAGCTTCATTGCAGTAACATAAGTGATGTCCGTGTTGCCTTCCAATCTTTTCTCAAGCTGTTCTCTTGTTGGAGGATTTGAATCCTGATACATGGAATCAATATCATTCACTACCCTCTCGATTAGATCAGGAGGAAAGGTTTTTACAAGCCTGTCAAGAAGAGATTCATACTGCGGAATGCCTTCCCATCTTTTAGGATCCATCAATCCTTTTCTTATGGCTTCAGGTAAGGGTCTTTTGTTTTCAGAAGTCATCCTTTCAAATCAGAAATGCCAAGAAGAACGAAAAGAACGCCTATTATGACAATAAACCAGAATAAACCGCCTTTAAAGAATGTGCCTGCAGCGCTCCAGAAATCCCATCCCGGCCATGATTGTGAATACCATGCAATCACTATAGGAATTATAATCAGAATCAATCCAAGCAAAAGTTCAGACCATTTGTTCATATTTTTTATATCCAATTTTAATTTATAAAGATTGTTGTCCTAAATCGCATCGTTAGACTTAAATATCTGGCTTATGAAATTGTTGGATGCTTGACGAGGATGGAATCAGGGAGATTAAAGAGCATTTGGAAAATGCCCAAAATCCGGTTTTCTTTTACGACAATGATGCTGATGGGCTGTGTAGTTATATTATTCTTAGAAGATACCTAGGAAGGGGAAGAGGCGTTGCAATAAGAACCCATCCCGATATAGATCTCGGATATATGAGAAAAGTTCAGGAGCTCAAGGCAGATTATATTTTTGTTCTTGACAAGCCATCACTTGGGGAAAAGTTTGTCAGGGAGATGGATAATATGGGGATTCCAATTGTCTGGATAGATCATCATGATATTGACGAAAACCATAAAGGTGTCTTTTCTTACAATTCTTCAAAACAGGGAAGCAAGGAAGGAGAGCCAGTCACAAGAATCTGTTATGAGGTCACAAAGAGAAAAGAGGATATGTGGATTGCTATGATTGGATGCATAGCTGATAATCATCTTCCTGACTTTCATGAAGAATTTGCAAAAAGACACAGGGACTTTTGGGGCGCAAAAAAGGAAATTAAAAGGCCTTTTGATGCTTATTACAAGACTGGGATAGGGTTGCTTGCAAGAGCCCTGGCTTTTGGACTGAAGGACAGCATTACGAATGTTGTTGCCTTACAAAATTTTCTTGTTTCATGCAAGTCTCCGGACGAGCTGATGTCCGACATGGATTCTTACAGCAGTTTCGGAAAAAAGTATAGGGAAATAAAGAAGAAATATGATTTCCTTATTAAAAAATCAAGGCAAAAGAATGATGAGAAACTTTTGTTTTTTTCCTATTCAGGGGATTTAAGCATAAGCTCAGAGATATCAAACGAGCTCTATTATCACAACCCAGACAAAATAATCGTTGTTGCTTATGACAATGGAGGAGTTGTCAATATTTCTCTTAGGGGAAAGAATGTGAGGGATCTGATAGAAAAAGTACTTCCTGAATTTGAGGGAGCAACCGGCGGAGGGCATCTGGACGCTGTAGGAGTAAGAGTTAAAAGCAAGGATTTGGAAAGGTTTAAAGAGGGACTCAAAGAAAAGATAGGATGAAAAAAATAATTCCAAATCATGTTGTAATCATCCCTGATGGGAATAGAAGGTGGGCCAGGAAAAATGGCTTGAAGAGCTTCCAGGGAGTATTAAGCGGAGGCAATTACAACCACCTTAAGTCTCTTTTTGACGAGGCTAAAGAGGCAGGAATCAAATATGTCTCTCTCTGGGGATTTTCTACTGAGAACTGGAGAAGGCCTAAGATAGAGATAAATTCTGTTTTCAGCCTGATATTAAGCAATTTTGAAAGGTTCAGGGCTGATTTGGCCAAGGACAAGACAAGGTTCAGGCATTTTGGAAGAAAAGACAGGCTGCCAAAAAAACTTCTAGAGGCAATCAGCATCCTGGAAAAAGAAAGCAAGAACTTCAAGGATTTTAACATCCAGCTTTGCCTAGACTATGGGGGAAGAGATGAGATAGTAAGGGCTGTGAACAATATAATAAAAGACAAAAAAAAGAAGGTGGATGAAAAAGAATTTGCTAAATATCTCGATAATGCAGAGGTTCCTGATGTAGACCTGATAATAAGGACTTCAGGGGAGAAAAGGACATCAGGGTTAATGCCTTTCCAGTCGGTGTATGCAGAGCTTTATTTTTGCGACAAATATTTTCCAGACTTCAGTGCAGAAGATATGAAGGATGCAATAGAAGAATTTTCCAGAAGAAAAAGAAATTTTGGGAAGTAAAGGTTGATTTATAAATAAGCAGCACTTTATTTTTTTATGATAAGAAGGGAAGGAACAATCATTCCATTATGGGTGATAAGCTTATTTGTCATCGCTATCGCTGTTTCAGGAGTAATAGGTTACAATATCCGTAAGCCAGAGCTTAGCCCTAAATCTGATTTGGGCGTGCTTAATGAGTACGAAAACCTGCTTCCTGATTCAAGCAATGAATGCAATCTGCCTGAACTTAGGTTCCAAGTCTCAAAATGGCTGGTAGAGACCAATTGCAGGATAGCTTCTGAAAAATGCTCGGAGTATGAATTATGTCTTTTGGAGCAGATAGATTGTTCTGAAATCAAGAAGAAGTTGATTGAGGATGAGAATAAGTGCACAGAGTCCATAAATTCGCACAACGCTTTATTGGAAAAGTATGAAAAAATTTGCAGATGGAAGGAAGAACCTCTTCCTCCCTTTGAAAGGTGCCAGATTAATGATGAAAGCGTGAGCTGATTAAGAAGATTTAAATAGAATTCTTGTTTATTTGATTATAGAGGGAAAAAATGCCAAAAGAGAGTTTACTATCGAAGCTTATTAACATCAGCGGGGTGAGCAGTGATGAAAAAGAAGTCAGAGATTTTATCATAAAAGAAGTTAAGAAATATGTGAAAAATGTAAAAGTTGACAAGCTTGGGAATGTTATAGCTATCAAGAAAGGGATAAAACCTGTTGTGATGCTGATGGCACACATGGATGAGATTGGGATGATGGTCAGCTCTATAAGCAAGGACGGCAAGATTTCTATAAGCCCTATCGGAGGCATCGACCCTTACATCCTCATTGGGCAAAAGGTCCATATTAAAACAAGAACAAGGAAAAGAATTGGCGGGCTGATAACAACTACAGAAGTTTTAGATTCTCAAGACCTAAAAAAGAATCTTTCAATGGATGAACTATTCATCTTTACCGGGCTTACAAAAAAAGAAATTTTGGCTGCAGGAGTGGAAGTCGGAAGCTATGTACATTTCACAGAGAGCTCTAATTACTGCCATTTAGGAAATGAGAACATAATCGGCGGGAAAGCCCTCGATGACAGGATAGGGTGTTATATGCTTCTTGAGGTCATGAGGACTTTGAAAACAAGGCATGAAGTCGTCTTTGTCTTCACTGTACAAGAGGAAGTAGGACTATATGGGTCTGAAGTCAGCGTATTTAATTTGAGCCCTGACTATGCAATTGCTGTCGATGTCACGCCGCATAACAGCTTTGATGATTCAATATCCTTAAGAAATGGACCTGTTCTTACTGTCAAAGACGCGGAGATGATTGCCAATAAATGCCTTGTTGAAGGCATAGAGAAAGCAGCAAGAAGGGCAAAAGTCAAGCTCCAATTAGAGGTCAGCGAATCAGGGACTACAGATGCAACCTCTGTATTCGTCGCCAAAGGCGGTATCCCTTCAGCGGTATTTGGCGTTCCTGTAGGAAATCTGCATACTGCTGTAAGTGTTGCTTCTAAGAATGATATCGAACAAGGGATAAAGGTTTTAGGAGAGTTCCTGAAAAGCCCTCCGAATCATTGCCTTAGTTGAATGCAGGAATATAATTATTTAAATATCCAAAGCCAATAATCCCTTATGGTCAGAACTGTTTACGTTGGTTCAGCTCCAAAAGAACTTTGGGTACATAGCAGAGGACAAATACCGAGTATCGCTATGGATTTTCCTATGTCTCCAAGAACATATGTCCTGGGCAATCTTCCTGGCCGAGGCCATGACCTCCATTATTGCCCTAATGACTTAATGCTATTCGGGGCGCTTGAGTTACTGCAAAGGCAAACGGATATAAGAATATCACACTTTCCAGAAGGACATCCTTTTTATACATCGGACGGAGCAGAAAAAATAGATAAAAGGACAGCAGAAACAATCAAGGACTTTTGCGGAGAGGCAGCAGAATTTGATTGATTTTATTTGAACTATTGAAACTTTTGCAGATTACATTAGCGAAAACTATTTAAAACCCTTAAAGCTGATTGTATTTTAATGACTACCGTAGATTATGACACTCTCGCAACCCGGCTCAATAGAGGGTTCGGGACTGATTTTTCGCCTTCTCTTTATAATAATGCTATAGACACCTTGAAGGCGCATTATGCCAGAAAAAATGGTTAAGACATACCTGATGAGGTAATACCTGCTGTGCTTAGAAAACTTCATAGGGGCGCAACTTTTGCAGACATAGAGCAGCACATAGAACGGGTTACAGAGCGGCTTGCAGAACGCCGAAAGCGGCAAATAAGCTTTTAATCTACATATCCCTGGATTGAAATGGCAGGCGTGAAAAATTATATTTATCTTATCATTGCAGGAGCTCTTGCAGGCATCATCGGAATCTTTGTAAAACTTATCGGAGGTAATGTGCCTGTGATGACTCTGATGTTTTACAGGATGTTTTTTGCTTTCATCCTGGTTTTAATTGTTGTGCCTTTTCTTGATAAGAATTGGTATAAGGTCAATAGAAGAGACTTGAGGCATTTCTTCATTGTCGCTGTCGTGATGACTGTGACTTTTACATTATTTGTTGCAGCAAACCTTTTTGTGCCGGTGCAGAATGTTGTGCTAATTACTAATTTCTCTCCTTTTATTGTTTTAATACTAGCAGCTTTATTTTTGAACGAAAAAATAACAAAAACAAAGATAATCACTTTAATCGTTGGTATAGTGGGGATTGCAATCATAAATCCTTTCAGATTTGGGGAGAATGCCCTTGGAAACTATCTCGCTCTCGGGCAGGCGGCATTGTATTCCGTTCTTATTATATTGATGAGAAAGGAAAATAGAGAGCATAAAATAGGAGCTATAATTTGGTTCTTCCTCTTCGCTACCCTGATTTTGCTGCCCTTTCCTTTTATCTATGGATTAGGAAACCTATCCGGCAGTGTGATGTGGTATGTTCTTGGACTTGGAATACTGTCTACAGGAGTAACTTATCTTTTCCATAATCTGGCTTTGGAGAAAATTGGTGCTGAAATAAGCTCGATAGTTATAATGATATCCATGCCCCTTGCCGGAATAATCGGGGCATTTATCATATTGGGAGAGGATTTGAATGTTAGAGTTATTACTGGAGGAGTAATCCTAATAATTGCCGGAATCTATTTGCAGGCACATGAAAAAAATCTTAAGGGTGCAGTAAGGAAGTTTTTTAAGTAGCCAGAGAAGATTTTAAATACCCGCTATTCCATATTTTTTAATGGAAAAAGAAATTGATATACTCCAGTTCACTGATGAATGGGGCCCTGAAAAAATTGTTGAGGTATACGATCCTAAGACCGGCATGAGGGGTTTTACAGTAATTGATAATACTGCACTTGGGCCTGCAAAAGGTGGAATCAGGATGACTTCTAGCGTGGACGTAAAAGAAGTATTCAGACTGGCAAGGGCAATGACATGGAAGTGCGCTCTTGCAGGATTGCCTTTTGGAGGCGGAAAGAGCGGAATAATATTTGATTCTAAGAAAGACGGGAAGAAGAAAGGAGAATTTATCAAAGCATTTGCCAGAGCAATAAGAAATGAATCTCCCAGCCAGTATGTTTCTGCTCCAGATATAAACACATCCGAGAAAGAAATGGAAATTTATGTAAGGGAAAATGGACATTTCAATTCTGCTACAGGAAAGCCATTAGCTTTCTGCAGAAAAAAGTTGTTCAGGAAAAAGGTCTGCGGGCTGCCACATGAACTTGGAAGTACAGGATATGGTGTTGCGCACTCCACTGAAATAGCCCTGAAGCATGCCAAAATTCCAGTTAATGAAGCGACAGTTGCTATCGAGGGCTTTGGGAATGTAGGAACATTTACATTCAAAAAATTGGAAGAGATGGGTGCAAAGATTGTTGCAGTTAGCGATAGCAAGGGAGTTTTGTATAATCCTTCCGGTCTGAAATATCATGAAGTTATGAAAATTAAGATGGATAAAGGAAGTGTTATTTTTGGAAATGGGAAGAAACTGCCAGGAGAAAAGATATTTGAATTGCCTGTTGATGTTTTAATCCCTGCCGCATTGCCTGATGTTATCAATAAGGGTAATATGAATAAAGTAAAGGCAAAGATAATTGTTGAAGCTGCTAACATACCGATGCCCCTTGATGTTGAGGAAAAATTGTCCAAAAGGATATTGATTATTCCTGATTTTGTTGCAAATGCTGGCGGAGTTATTTCGAGTTATGCCGAATATATAGGCAAGGGCCCCGAGTATATGCATGAGCTTGTGAGAAAAAAACTGCGTGATAATACCGACTTGGTTCTAAAGACCGCTTTTGAGAAGAAGATTACTCCAAGAGAAGCAGGAATGAAGATTGCCCAGGAGAGAGTTAAGAGGGCGATGGAACGAAGGAATTCTAGATAGGCAAGTTTAAAAAACTGCATTTGGCTCTTTTTATTGGGCCCATAGTTTAATGGATAGAATGTCAGGCCTCGGACCTGAAGATAGGGGTTCAATTCCTCTTGGGCCCATAAGAAAAATGAGAAAAATTTGGAAGAGAGACCTTGGCTTTAAAATAATAGGATATATTCTGGCAATATTCTGGGTTATCTACACAGCTCTGGCTTTTTCAGAAGGGGATTATTCTTCAAGCCTATGGTTCTGCAACTTTACCGTGGCTTTTCTTGCCATAGCTTGTTTCCAAAAATCCCTCAAAAAGATTTATTTCTTTTCTGCAATGGGTATATTTTTCCAAACCCCCTGGATACTTGATTGGGCAAACTTCTTGATTTCTGGTCAGTCTTTCTTTGGTCTAAATGATTTTTATGCAGGCCAACCTCTTTATTTTATGATTCTGACTTTTTTGAGGCATACCGTTACGGTCCCTCTTTCCATTGTTTTGCTTTTCTTTTTTAAACCGGAAAGACCTGATAAAAAGTCAGTAATTTACCTTGTAATCTCTATAATTATTATAATGGTCCTTTCTTATTTTGTGGGAAGGGAGTATAACATAAACTGCTCTCATTATTTCTGTGCTCCAGTGCTGAATAGTGCTGCTGGTCTCTTTTATACTTTCTCCTGGACAGCATTTATAATTCTTCTAACTCTTTTCTCTTTATATTTTGTTATAATTCCATTTCACAGGGTTATAAGAAGAATTAAACTTGTTTGATTTACCACAATAAAGTATTTAAAAGAAGAAAACTAGCGTTTTTGATGAGTTTAGGAGTTAAGAGATCGCTAACCAAGGAATCCTTAATCGTTGGAATCTTACTTGTCGGAGTTCTTGTTTTTTCATCTTTTGCTTCTTTTGCTTACGCAGGGAAGTTTGACCTGAAGCAATATGTCAAGAATGCTGACTATTATACATCGCAGCTTTCTGATGAAACTTTGCTTGGAATTATTTACTCGGGCTTAGCGGTTCTTTCTACAGAGAACAGAGAAACCCTCTCCTCTTTTTCGAATGAAAATTTTTTGGATGTAGCCAGAGGGACAGAAGAGGGCAAGACTATAGCCTCTAGCCTGAATCCAGAAGAAACAAGAGCTTCAGAAGAGCTTCTTAGTGTAATTCTTAATGGGCAGATTGAAAGCCAGAATAACGGTAATTATTTTGCTCTTTGGGGAAAACCAAAACCAGCTCCAGTTGCTCCGCCAAAATGCCCTGCTAAGCTAGGGGCCTGCACTCCTGGACAACTTGCATGTATGGAATTTGAGCTCCCACTTGATGTAGGTGCATGTGAATACACTTGTGGCCCAGCAGGAACATGGGTTCCAACCTTAAGGTGCCCTACTCAATGGTGCAATGCAAATAGATGTATGTAATTTTAATTAGTAGCTTTATGATCAAAGAAATCGAATACGTCTGAGGCATTAACTTTTGATTGTTCTGGGGTCATTATTCTATACTCTGTATCTGCTGATGCCCCGAGATATTCTCTCAGCTTTTTCCTTAGTTCAAGATTATCTTCTAATTTTCTTTCTAAATCAGGCCTTATATAGACACTCACGACAGGATATCTGCCTGTTCTTATTCCTTCCATGCTTTCATTGAATCCTCTCTCAAAATTCTTTGGCAAGTCGTAGAAAGCTACAACATCCCATGTTGGATTTTTCCATAATGCGTCACTGTATGTGTCTGGATTCTGGGAAGATATTTGAGGCCTTGTACCATGAAAATCCAAAAGGTAGGCCAGAGTTTTTGGTTCATGCTTTATTCCAGAAACATCCTGGATAGAGTCTCTCCTGGCCAATTCTAATGGAGTTTCTCTTTCTATCTCTTTATTTAGGAAAAGGTAACCTCCAAGTGTTGCCCCTAAGGCAAGTGCCCCTGCGGTAATTCCGAGGTATCTTTTCTTCATAAAAAACAAACCTTCCTCTCACTTATAAACTTTTGCTGTTTCACGTTCTAACGTAACTTTTAATAACGGATAATCCTAGATTAGCTTATGGCCAAGAATGAGAAGGGCATTGTTGCTGAAAAGGATGATTTTTCTGAATGGTTTACGCAGATAATGCTGAAAGCGGACCTGGCCGACTATTCGTCTGTTTCAGGGATGATTGTTTACAAGCCCGGGGCCTATGCAATATGGGAGAAAATTAGGGAGGAAGTGGATAAGAGATTTAAGAGACTTGGAATTCAGAATGTTTATTTTCCATTGCTTATTCCTGAAAGGTTATTTGACAAGTTGAAAGAGCATACTGCTGGTTTTAAACCGGAAGTTGCGTGGGTCACTGAAGCAGGAGATTCCAAGCTGTCTGAAAGGCTTGCTATTAGGCCAACAAGTGAGACAATAATGTATGAATCTTATTCTAAATGGATAAGGAGCTGGAGGGATTTGCCTTTGAAGTATAACCAGTGGAATAACGTTGTGCGCTGGGAATTCAAGCATCCTGTTCCTTTTTTAAGGACAAGGGAATTTTTGTGGAATGAAGGGCATACTGTTTATGCGACAGAGAAAGAGGCAAAAGCAGAGGAAAAGCAGGTAATAGGAATTTACAGAGATGTTTGCGAGAAGTTTCTTGCTTTGCCTTCTCTTATTGGGAGAAAGAGCGAGAAAGAGAAATTCGCAGGCGCAGAATATTCGACAAGCCTGGAATTTTTTATGCCTAACGGGAAAGCAATACAAGGGCCCGACTTTCATCATGACGGGCAGCATTTTGCGAAAGCGTACGACATTCAGTTCCTAGACAAGGATGAGAAGAAGAAATATGCATGGCAGAATACTTTTGCAATTTCTACAAGAATGCTTGGAGTGATGTTTGCAATCCATTCAGATTCTAAAGGATTGATATTGCCTCCTAAAATGGCTTCTAATAAAGTTGTGATAGTCCCTATTATCTTTGAGGATTCTAAAGAAAAAGTATTGAAGGCAGGCAGGGAGATTGAAGGGAAGCTTAGAAAATATGATGCATTATTAGACGACAGGGAAGGATATAAGCCAGGAAATAAGTTTGCAGAATGGGAGATGAAGGGGATTCCATTGAGAATTGAAATAGGGCCTAAAGACCTGGCTAAGAAAGAGGTTGTTGTTTCCAGAAGGGATACTGGAAAGAAGGAAAGTGTTAAATTGAAGGATTTGGATAAATATATTTCAAGGGTTTTGGAAGAGATACAGGATAATCTCTTTGAGGGGGCTAAGAAATTATTGTATGATAATATTGTTGAATGTAAAAATATGAAGGAATTGGAAAAGGCGATTCTTGGAAAGAAGATTGCGTTCTCTCCTTTATGTGGAATCTTGGAGTGTGAAGATGATTTGAAGGCAAAGACAGGGGCGAAGGTATTGAACATTCCTGATAATCAGTCGGCAAAATTGGGAGATTGTGTTGTTTGTGATGAGAAGGCGAAGTATTGGGCTTACATAGCGAAAAGTTACTAAAGTTCTCTTTAATCTTACTATAATAATCTTTATAAACTATAAAATGACAACAAATATATGGAGTTTAACATTAGTATTGAGAAAAGATATTTCTTTACGATTTTAGGAGCTTTATTTCTGATTACAGGAATTTTTGCAGTTTACGCTTACGGCACTAATGAGCCAGAGGTTTTTGGGCATAGTGTTGGAGAGTTGGATATAAAATTAGATTGTACTTACGCGATTAGAAATGCTGGAGAAGAACCGGTTATTATTTCAGGGGATGCCAGTGCTATTGAGAGTATAGGAATTGGGGGAGGATTTGACGAGAAGTGGGGACTTGGATGTGTTAATGATTACAAGAAGACTGGATGTTATTTAGCTGATTTTACAGGTGAATCTATCGATTCTGATGTTACTTCTACTAGTGATGGACAAGGTTGTGTAACCGATGATGAAGAATATAATGCAAGTGCTGGGTTAAGCATCGTTTGTTGCAAGATTGCGGCTAATTAAAATGAATAGCAAAGATAAGATTTCAGTTATCGTTTTAGCTATTTTATTGCTCCTGTTGATTGTTGTTTCCATGTTTTTGCTTGTAAGGGTTTACACTTCTGAGGAAGATCCCGAACCTAACCCATCAAGAGATTATTATAATTATACGGGCCTTGGTAATTACGATAATTCTAACTTGAATAATAATGAATATGGATATAACCCTATCAATTATGAGAACAACAGGACTTATCGTGGCGGAGGAAACGGGGGTGGTGGCTCTTCAAAGAGAAATATATGTGATGACGGACAAATAATTATGAGGCTATATGGAGAAGAGAATACACATGGTGCTTTATGGAATGAGACAGTTTATTCTTTGAAGGTGTGTTACAATGAGATATTTGGAGAGATGTTTGACTTTGGAAACAGAGATCCACATCAATGTTCCGGCAATTCAGGAGAGGAAAATAACCTTGTTTTAAGGTTGATAAAGAGCTTTAACTCACATGCAGAAGCACCTGAAGTTTTTTCAGGAGATTATAATCTTCCTGTATGTTATGGGGACTTGCAATGCACTTCAAGAGCTGAATGCCTTGCGGATGAAGAAGAAATTGCTTCTTTGACTGGAGAAAGGAATGCTCACTTAGAATCTCGGGATGCAAATAATTATCCTCTGAAGATTTGCTGCACTAGTTCAGGAAGCTTCTGATTATTGTAGTATGGTCTAAGACTGCCATATTTTATAAACTTCTGAGCTATATATTTTTATGAATGTTAACATTAATCTGGAAAAGAAATATTTTTTTGGAATTCTTGGATTAGTGCTTTTGATTGGAGGTTTTTTTGTAGTTTATGCCCAGGATTTGGAAGATCCTACTTTGTTAATCAAACCGGATGTTGGGCTCAGTCTTGATTGCGTTTATGCGACCAGAATGGGCAATGATGCCCCTCTTGTAAGAATGATTTCAGGCAAGCCAGGGACCATTATTCCTATAGGGAATGCATCTGAACTTGGACCTGAAGAAGGCGGGGAATGGTGGGGCTTAGGATGTTCAAAAGGATATAAGAAAACGGGATGTGACATTATGGTTACTAGCAATGATTCCAGGCAGGAGCAATGGGATGTTTATCCTGGGGATCTTAACCACAAGGGACAGGTTTGCCTAACAGATAACGAGGAATACATTGCTGAGGCGAGCATCGCAATAAGTTGCTGTAAGATAATTTCTAACAGATACTAATGATACATTGTAACGTTAAAGGGAGTTATTTAGCTCAAAAAAATTAATGTTTCTTTATTTTTCGTTTTCTTGGTTTATTCCAATATGGGCTTTTACATTTTGGGCAAACAGCAGGTTCTTCATCACTTCCACGAGGAACCCATTTATGCCCACATCTCTCACATTGGAAACCTTCAACTTCTATTTTTACTCTCGCCATCAATAGATATATGATTAATTAGTATATAAATATTTAGTATATTCTCTACTATAGAAAAGTTTAAATAGCTAATATACTTAACTGATATATTATTAGTTAATAATATACAGGGACTCCGAAGAGTCCCAGATTCCACCCGCTAAGATGAAATCCAAAGAGATAATTCAACAGAAGTATAAAAATGTAACTTGTCCTAAATGTAGTTCTAACAAGATTAAGAAAGACGGAAAAAGGAAAACTCAAAATAGAGGTAAAATTCAAAGATACAGATGTAAAGAATGTAATTTTAGGTTTGTCATTGATGATGGGTTTTATAGAATGAGAAATAACGAGAACAAAATTACTGCTGGAATTGATTTGTATTACAAAGGCGTTTCATTAAGAAAAGTACAAGAACATTTCCAAGCTTTCTACCCTTACAACTCAAGTCATATGTCAGTTTACAGATGGATAATAAAATATGCTGAAATGGTTGGAAATTTGGTTGATAACATTCCAATAAAATGTGGAAAGGAAATGCAAAGCGATGAAATGGAATATTACAGAAGAAAAAGTAAATATCACAGAGGAAAAGAACAGAATTGGTTTGTTGATACTTTTGATGTAGAAACTAAGTTTATGGTTACAGGTGAGTATATTGGAAGTAGAACTAATGAAAATTTAATCAAAGTTATGAAGAGAGCAAAATTTAAGACAGAAGAACAGGTTGAGATTGTTACAACAGATGGACTAAGAGGTTACCCAAGAGTGTTAAGGAAGACTTTTAGTTTACAATCTCCGTATCACGCTTCTTCAAGAACTAAGAGCAAGATAATCCATAATGTTGTAATAGCAGATGAAAGAGGTTTTAATTATCCAATTGAGAGGTTACATAATACTATTAGAGAAAGAACAAAAGTCATGAGAGGTTTTCATGGTTGTATAGAAAGTGCCCATGCAATAATGAAAGGTCTAGAAATTAACTATAACTTTAATAGAAAACATATGACTTTAGGTAAAAAGACACCTGCAGAAGTTGCTATACCTCATTTAGAGTTAGGAGTTAATAAGTGGCTGGACTTGATTAAATTGAGCAAAGTTTAAATATCTGGAATAAATCTTTTAATATATGAAAGCTAAAAATATCGTAATAATAAATCTGTCAGGAAAAATAAAAAAAGAAGATTTAACTAAGATAGAAAGAGATATGAGTTTTATACAAAACAAATACCACCATGTTAAAATTTCTTTAATAAAAAATACCCTCTCAACTATAGATCCAAAATTTCTTGCAAAATCTCTCAATAAAGCTATAGCTGATGATGGAATAGACCTGATAATGGTTGCTAAGGGAGGAGTTAGAAGTATAGAATTAATTAATTATCTAAATATAAATATTAAGTTGAATAATAAAAAAATCATTTTAGGCAATAGTGATTTTTGTCATCTTGCACCATATTTAAATAATATATCTAATCTGGAAGTTTTTGTTGGTCTCAACTTAAAATCTTTCTCCAAACTTGATGAGAAATCAATAGAAAGATTTGACACAATTTTAAAAAGAGAACCTCTGAATATAAAAGCAGAAGAGATAAATGTTTATAAAAAAGGACAATTTTCTGGAAAGCTTATCCCAGGAAATGATATAGCTCTATTAAACATTATCGCGACAAATCCAGAATTGATAAATTTTGAGAATAAAATTCTTGCTTTGGAAAATCACACAGAAAAAGATTATAGGATGATAAAATATTGGCTTTACCAATTCAAGATTAGAGGAATTTTTAAAAAAATTAATGGACTAATACTTGGGGGCTTTCCATTAATTGAAGAAGAAAAAGAGACAACATTAAAAAATGAGATACTTGATATGTGTAAAGAGTATAATTTCCCGATATTAAAGATAAGATCTTTTGGAGAAGGTAACAAAAAAAGCCCGTTCAAATTTGAAGGTATTTCAGAATACGATGGCAAAGATTTAAAAATAAATTGAATAAATCATTGTTATGGATAATCGAGAAAGAAGGCATCATAATAAAATTGTTTATGGAGAAAATTCTGTAACAAAGACCTACGATTCAAATAATGGATTTGAAAGAGAGTTATTGGCTTATAAAATATTAAATAAAAATAACTTTCCTCTTGCAAAAATAATTCACATAGATCACGAAAATAGAGCAATTTCTTTTGAAAAAATAAATCATGAAGATGGATTAGAAAAACTTAGTAAGGAGCGAGTTAAAAATGCTTCGCGTGTTTTATATAATCTTCACAATATACCAATAAATGAAAGGGTGTCTGAAGATATTTCGGATCCGAGATTTTCAATCCAAGGGTTTTCGTATAGTCTTACAAGGCATGTTATCAATAAATATGTGGGTGGTTTAAAGAATCATTTTGATATGGGGAATCTTGAGAGCATACTAAATAAATTAGGATCTAAATTAGAACCAGAAAAATTTTCTTATACTTGGTTTGATGCAAAGATGAGACATTTTTTCTTCAATCAAGATGATACAGTTAAGGCAATAATTGATTTTGAATACTTCGGAATTTTTGATCCTTTAGTGGATGTAGGAAATCTTTTAGCAGACATATCAGAACTAGAAGGATCTAATCATCGTCCATTTTTTGATGCAATTTTAGAAAATTATCCCCATAACAAAAATTCCTTAGAGATCCTGCTATTTTACATGATAACAAGTAAACTTACTCAAGCACTTTGTATTGATCTACCGAGAGGGGATATGGAATCTGCAACAAAAGCGATTGAATTATCAAAGACTTTTGCATCACAGGATTTGTTTTGACTTCATTTTTGGATATGCCAGGCAAGGAATTTTATCTCTAACATTTAGATTAATCCGCTCCCCATTAATCGTATTATTGTTATAAAATACAAATAAAAAATTACCTCTCGCTTCATCCAATGTAATACCTGTAGCAATGTTTCTTGAAACAGACGAAAGAGAGTAATGAAGATTTTTTTCCTCAGTCCACTCGTTAAGCGTACCAGCGAAAGTATTATTATAATCTGTTTCTATCCTTGAGAATTCTGCTGGGTGTATAAATCTACCATCTCTATTTCTTATAGATTCAAAAACCCTATTAAAGTTTGAATCAAAATCAGGAAAACTTTTTACATAATCTGTTTCAGAAATTACCTTAATTTCCGGGAGATAGCCTTTAACATGTTTTATGTAATCTTTGGCTTTTGGTAAAAGTCTTGTTACAGTTTCAGAACCAAACTTCCATAAATCAAAATCAGAAATTAACATTATTAAAGAAAGATTTTGTATTCTGCTGGATACCATTTGGGATAGTTCTCTTGTTCTATCTAGCTGATATTTATCAGGTTCTCCTAAGAATTTTATATCTTTCCCGTCTTTATCTTGTGTCACATAATCATCAAGGTGGCTACAGATATTGGGAATTCCAGCATCATGAGTCAATCTCAAACACTTGTAAACCAAAACCTCAAGATTATTTCCATCACAAGCCAGTATTAGGTTTTTTTGCAAAGACCTATCAAAAAGAACCGCAGAAGCATCTTGAGAAATTTCAGAGTACAAATTAAAAAAGTCTCCGAATTCCGATTTTCTAGAAACTGATTTATGTAAACCTCTGATCTTTTTAAGTTCAATTTGTTCTTTTCTTTCAGCAATTGTTCTTATTGCTTCGACAAGATAACTTCTATCCATTTCTGGATTATAGGCAATTTTGTCTTCTATATAATTTAATTTAAACTGTTTATCGTCTATTGGTAGATTGAGTGAAGAGAGGCGTGCAGGATTATTGCTGTCTTTTATTTTGACATACTCTTCAGCAACATCCGTTGATAAAGTTGAAAGTGCTTTCCTATACTTTATTTCGGCGTCTCTTTCTATCTTAGGCATCTCTCCGAGATTGATTAGGTCGGTTCTTTTTAACTTCCCAGCAACATTTAGTATTTCATTTAGACTAACATCCTCTAATTCTGATCCTTCATCTATCGTTTTTAAGATACTATTAAATCTTCGTTCAACTTTCTCTTCAACTATTTCATCTATAGATCTCATTTTTCTAAAAAATTTAAAAATTTATCTCCTGAAGATTCTTGTGAAAAATAATCAATGTATCTATCTTTTATAATCTTACTTTTACTCTCTAGTAAATGTCTTTCATCATATAACTTTGAAAATGCATTAGACTGTTCATTAATGTCCCCAGAATTGAATAAATACCCTGTGACGCCTTCATATACTTGTTCACCTACTCCTCCAACATTACTAGAGACTATCATTTTTCCGAAATACATTGCTTCCAAAAAAACAGTTGGAAAACATTCTGAATAAGAATGTAATGTTACTATAGAAGATCCCTTCATTAACGCATACGGGTTTTTCATCGAATCATAAAATCTGACCTTTTCCTCAATTCCGAGCTCTTTTGCTCTTCTTTCTAGTCTCTCTTTGTATTGAATTTCTTTTTCATTTGCATTCCTTACTCCTGCGAAAATTAGATTAGCGTTTTCCACTCCTTCTTTATTCAAAAAATTAAAAAAAGATTCTAAAGTATTTATTCCTCCCTTTCTCTCATAAAGTGTTCCAAGTTGTAATATCTGAAAATCACTAAAATTCAACACTTCTTTTTGTTCTTTTAATCTTTCTTCATCTATAGAACCATGAATCACACTAAAATCAATGTCAAATTCTTGCAATGGCATTCTGTAATGATTAGCAGTATGGCTTGATGGAAAGATCACTTTCGAATTTCTAAACTTTTGGAAATATTCGTTGATTGGTCTATAAGGTAATAACCATAGTCCCTTTCCTGATTGAAATGGTATTTCTTCATGAATGCGAATAATATGTTTTGCTCCTATTTCTTTAGATAAATCAGAAACATCGGAGGAAAATAAAGATTCTGATAAAATAAGATCGGGATGGAAATTGTGCCTATGTAAAATATCATTAATTGATCTTCCAAAAGTAGTCTCAGCAATAAATCCTTCTTCTTCAAGAATTTCCATTCCCAAATTCTTATTTGGACCAATAACTAAAGCATCTATTCCAGCACTAGTTCTCAGATATTTTAATAAGGATATATTTTGCTTTAAAACTCCAGTAATATTATATGAATGTAGAGAGCTGAGTATTTTCATTTTAACTCAAAGTAATTAAATCGTTTAATTGGTTCTGTTCGGTCTATGCATATGCTTCCTTCAAATAAAAATAGATAGGGAGGTTTTTTTAGCAAATCGGAAGACTCTAACGTGATAGGATATTCTCTTTCAAATTTTCTACCTTGTTTATTTACTTTATCAATTAATAAAAATTTCCCAAAATCTAGAAGGTTACTAAACCCTTCTTTTCTTACTTCAGACATTACAAAATCTAAAAATGTTTTGTAACTTTCCCTTTCCTTTGGACCATATCGGGTAAGAAAATACCTCCGAGCTATAATCTCTGAAGGTTTTACTGTTTACATATGAACTCCAGGAATGAATTCTAAATATTCTTGTTTAAATCCAGAAGGAAAATTTGGTCTCTCCCAAAAATGCTCCCCATATTGAGTCATACTATAATAAAATGATTCATCAAATCTAAAAAGTCTCTGTTCTAAACCTTGCATTTCAAATCCGCAACCTGTTGGTCCGTATTCGGGTTCATCCTTACTATTAGAAATGAAATGAAATGGATCTCCCCATAGATTCCAATAGCCGAACCTGAATATGTCTATATCTTTTCTTTTAATTGCTTCTCTAATCTTATAAAGGGAATGATTTCCTTTAGTTTGGGCAATAGTATCAACATCCCACTTAAATATCCATTCTCCTTCTGTTTTTGATAATGCATAATTATTCATTTCTGCAAGATTATCTCCAGTAAATGTATCTTTTTCATAAGAATCCAGAACAAATCTTTTATTTTTAAAATGAGAATCCCTAAATCTTTTAGCTTCGTTTATGCTATTATCACATGAGGCATTATCAATAAAAATGATCTCGTCGACAGAATCTTTAATAGAGAGTAAACTTAAATATACAAAATCTTCTTCATCTTTACATCTTATTAAAGCACTTATCCCCGGTCTTCTTGTTTTCATGATTTGTTTATATTTTTATAATTTAAATAAGTTTCCATTGTATTAACTATTAAGTTACGAACTAAGTTCATTGATGGATTGTCAACTTTCAGAAACTCCCTTTAACGTTACAATGTTTACTAACGATAATGTTTAAATATTCCTTTTCTTTCTAGGAATCATGAAGTTTGAGGTGAATATCAATAAAAGGGTTGGTGTTGGAATTATTGCTTCCATTTTGATTTTTGCGGGGGTTTTATTAGTCTTGGCTTATGATGGGCCTATTCCAAATCCTGGACATGGGGGAGACAGAGTTTGGGTTGACATCAATGGTACTGAGATGACCTTGCAGGATGCGATAGGCAATGGAGAGATATTTGGCTCGTGGCTTTGCAATCATGTTGATGGTAAGCAGCCTTGCGTAGATGCAGCAGATGGCGGAGGGCTGGGAAGGAATGGTTATAGATTTGTTAATTGTATCAAGGATAGTCAGAACGAACCTATAGTCTCAAGAGCCATGAGGTATAATCCTACAAGACGGACTTGGCAATTTTATATGGATGCTGTTGATCAATGGGCTGATTGTCAGGAAGGTAGTGCATTGATTGTCAGGGCGTTCGGACCTTAGGAATATTTTTATATCTACTTTTTATTGATTGATTATGGAAATTAAGGCAAATGCAGGGGATTATGTTTCTGTAAAACTGGCTAAGAAAGAAATCAAAGGGATAATTTTAGAGAGCTATGATAAGGACGTTATTCTTGTTAAGCTGGAATCAGGGTACAATATTGGAATTCCAAAGGAAAATGTTTTTGAGATAAATGTAATAAGGAAGTATAAGGAAGAGAAAAAGGAATATAAGATTCCAAGTTCAAAGGGGAAGCCGAAGATTGGGCTGATAGTTACGGGAGGGACGATTGCGAGTAAATTGGATTCGCGTACTGGAGGAGTGAAGGCATTGACTGATGTTGGCGAGTTTGCGCAGTTTTATCCAGGATTGTTTGAAAAATATGACATTAAAATAAGCTCTCCTTTTATGGAGCTGTCAGAGAATATGGATTCAGGACACTGGAAGCTAATTGCCAAGGAAGCAAAAAAGATGTGTGATGACAAGGAGATTAAGGGAGTTATAATAACACACGGCTCGGACACATTGCATTATACTTCTTCGGTTTTGAGTTTTATGCTTAAGAATCTGAACAAACCAGTTGTTTTGACATTTTCGCAGAGAAGCATTGACAGGGCAAGCAGCGATGCCGAACTTAATTTAGAATGTGCTGCAAAATTTGCTTTGTCTAATTGTGCTGAAGTTGTTATTGTCGGGCATGCATCAGAGAGTGATGATTGCTGCTATGCTTTGCGGGGAACTAAAGTCAGGAAGATGCATACTTCAAGAAGAGACACCTTCAAGGCGATAAATTGTAAGCCAATTGCTAAAATTGGGGAAAAGGTTGAATTTCTTGAAGAGTATAATGTAGGAAATCAGAATATAGAAAAATTGGAATTGGATGATAGCTTCAGCAACAAAGTTGCTTTAGTGAAATTTTATCCTGGGCAGGACCCTGGTATTTTAGATTACTATAAGGAGAAAGGGCACAAAGGAATTGTAATCGAGATGACTGGGCTTGGGCATGTTAATTCTGGATGGATTGGCAAAATTAAAAATTGTGTTAAGTCAGGAATGATTATCTGTGGCACTGCAGGGACAATTTATGGGGCTTTGAATCCCAAAGTATATTCTACCGGAAGGGAATTGGAGAAGGCAGGCGTTTTGTATTTGAAAGACATGCTTTCTGAAACGGCTTTCGTAAAATTAGGATGGGTTTTAGGACATAGAAACTGGAAAGGCAAGGAAAAGGAAAAATTGCTTGAGAATTTTGCAGGCGAGTTTAATGAGTTCCTGGCAGGATGATTATTTTCTCGTAATCTTTTTTTCTATTCTGAAAAGCTGCTCCTTTATCTCATTGATTTCCCTTTCTGCTTTTCTGTTGACTGCATAATCATATTCTGCTCTTATTCTGTCTTTCTGGGCTTCCCTGTTCTGGGACATAAGGATTATTGGGGCTTGTATTGCTGCAAGACAGGATAATACAAGATTTAGCAAAATGAAAGGAAATGGGTCAAAAGGCTTTCCACTGGCGTATCTTGTCAAGTAATAGCCGTTAATGAAAATCCAAGCAACCATGATAATAACAAAGATTAAAATAAAAGCCCATGAGCCTGCCCATTTTGTGAGGGCATCTGCCGCTTTCTGCCCGAAAGTCTTTTTCGAGGATATTGCTGGATGAGCTGTCAGCTCCCTTAGCTCCTGTGCTATTGTGTGATTTTTATGATTCATACTCTTTTTCATAGGATTAGATAGTTGAAAAGGATATAAAGGTTTTTGTCAGGATAATTTATGGGTTTGCTATTTTATGTAGTAACTATTTGGTAGTTATAATAGTAAGATTTATAAGTCGAAATATAAAGACTTGTTTATGGGAACAAAGGTTAGAATAATCAGCGAAAGAAAAGGAAGCAACCCGGGCGGAAAGTGTGAAATCTCCAATGGATTCGGATCTTTTAGTGCGTACTTCAAATATTGTTATGGGTCCCACATAGGAAATGGAGAGGTATCTTCTTTTAATGCACACAATCAGCCTGTGTATGAAGCCCTGACTGCTGAGCTCGCTAGAATCTTCGGGCTTAAAACTCCGGAAACTTTTGTTCTATTGAATAAGAGAAGGGATGTTGTATTTTATGATTGGAGAGAGCATGGGGGGAAAGACCCTTCAGGAAGAGATTATTATTTTGTTTCAAGAATGGTCCCAAATCCAAAATCAACGGAGGAAAATCTAAGAGAGAAGGAGGCATTAAATGCAGAAATTCCTTATTTAGAATCTCTTTTAATCTCGGACATTGTAGGAAGAAGACAGAATTATGCCTTTGCTCCTAATGGCACTTACGGAGGAGACATTACCTATCTTGATTTGGGGTGCAGTTTCGTTCACGCTAAAGAAGGGCATTTGAAGGCAGCTCATAAGCTTAGGATAGCCACCGGCAAAGACTTCAAAAAGGCCATGAAAAAATTGAATGGGAAGAAAGTTATGTCAAGAGACGGAAGCAGAGTTATTGGACTTGCTGAACTAGTAGAGGGAGTAGGAGAAATTCCGATTCCTATTTTGAGCGCCAGGAAAGGATTCCTTGACGTTTGGGCATTAATTTCTGGGGAAGAAATTCATGAAATTCAGAGGCATCTTGTACAGGGATTCCTTGACGGTTGGGAAGGATTAAGAGATGCAGGATATTCAGTTTAGATAATCTTTAATAAGCTCTTTTCTTATTCTAATTTATGGCTTATAATTACAAAAAATTGGGATTCAAGGCAGGCCTGGAAATACACCAGCAAATAGATTCTGCTAAGAAACTTTTTTCAAATGCTCCTAATTTTCTTAGAAATGACAAGGGAGATTATACTATAAAGAGAAAACTGCACGCTGTTGCAGGGGAGGAGGGAGAAGTTGATGTTGCCGTCAAACATGAAGCAAGATTAGATAAGGAGTTTATTTATGAGGCCTATAAAGATACTACTTCTCTTGTTGAATTGGACGAGTCCCCTCCTGAAAATTTGAATGAAGAAGCCCTGGAAATTGGATTGCAAATAGCTTTATTGCTGAATTGCGAAATTTATCCTGTTACTCAGGTAATGAGAAAGACAGTCATTGATGGCTCAAACACTTCAGGATTTCAAAGAACTGTTCTTATAGGACACTCTGGATTTCTGGAAACAAGTTTTGGAAAAGTTGAAGTTGATACTGTTGCACTAGAAGAAGATTCTGCGAGGGTTATTGAAAGAGGCAAGGAGAGTGTCTTATACAGGCTGGACAGGCTTGGAATTCCTTTGATTGAAATAGCTACCAGTCCAAGTATGAAAAATCCTGAACAGGTTAAGGAGTGTGCTTTGAAAATAGGAGAGATATTGAGAGCGTGTAAGGTTAAAAGAGGGATTGGAACAATTAGGCAAGATGTTAATGTTTCTATAAAAGGACATGATAGAGTTGAGATAAAGGGATTTCAGGAACCGAGGATGTTTGTTAAGACCATTGACTTGGAAATTGAGAGGCAGTTGCAGGATATAAAGAAGGGGAAAAAATCTGGAGAGGTAAGAAATGCAAAAGAGTTCGGGGAGACAGAATTTCTCCGTCCGATTCCTGGAAAGGCACGAATGTATCCGGAAACTGACCTGGAGCTTTTAAGGGTTGATAAAAAAAGGATCGATTTATTGAAAAAGAACCTGCCAAAATTGAGGTCCGATATCAAAGAAGAATTGAAGAAGAAAGGATTATCTGATGAGATGATTAAGCTTGTTATTAATGAAGATGCGGCAGATGAATTCTTTGCATTAATCCAGGTACATGACAAGGATGCTAACTTAATAGCCAAGATGATTGCTCTTTGGCCAAGGGAAATAGCCACAAAAGAAAATAAGCCATTGGAAGAGGTCAGGCATATTTTGGATGAAAGAAAGCTTGAAGAAATACTAGAGCTAGTGGATTCCGGAGAAATTAATCCTAGGGATGTGAAGGAAGTCATGCAAAAGATATCTTCTGGAGTGCATTTTGCAGATGCAGTTAAAGTAGAAAAGGCAAGTCATGATGAACTTGAGGAAGAGATAAGGAAGATTGTGAAAGAAAAGCCGGGGTTGAGAGAGAATGCTTATATGGGAATAGTAATGGCCAAGTTTAAGGGAAAACTGGATGCTAAGAAGGCGATGGAAATAATTAAAAGGATTGTTGGGGAATAACTGGGATGGAAAGAACTCTTGTGAGGGATATAAAAGTCGGGAAGCCCGTTTTGCTAAAAGGGTGGGTCCATGAGATCAGGAGCCTGTCTAAACTGAAGTTTTTGCTTTTAAGGGATTATACTGGAATAGTGCAGTGTGTTGTTTCTGGGGACTTGATGAATGAAACGGATGGTATTGGAGATGAATATGTTGTGGAAATTGAAGGAAGAGCAAAAAAAGCAAGCATAAAATCTGATATTGAGAGAAAGGACCTGGAAATAGAAGTTGAGAGCATAAAAATAATCAGTAAATCCGAAAGTCTTCCTATCCAGGTTAAGGAGAAAGCAAGTGATGCAAATCTTCCTACAAGACTGGATTACAGATTTTTGGATACAAGGAAGAGGGAGATAAATGCGATATTCAAGGTAAGGAGCAGCTTCTACAGACACATGTCTGATTTTTTTGAGGGTAACGGATTCACTATAATTAATACTCCTAAACTGACAACAATCGGGCTTGAATCAGGAGCGGAATCTTTTGAAGTAAAATATTTTGATAAAAAAGTGTATCTTGCGCAGAGCCCGCAGTTTTACAAGCAGATGTTTGTCATGGGAGGATTTGAAAGAGTCTTTGAGATAGGCGCTGTTTACCGGGCTGAAAAATCCCATACTACAAGACACCTGACGGAATTTATGGGGGCAGATATTGAGATGGGATTCATAAAAGATGAGAATGATGTTATGGATGTTTTAGAAGAAATGATGAAATATGTTATTCAGAATATTAAGAAGGAAAGGGAGAGTGAATTAAAAAAACTTGGAGTCGATATTAAAATTCCTAAAAAAATACCAAGAATTCCTATGTCTGAACTGAAGAAAGTTTTGGCTGATAAGGGAAAGAAGCTGAAGGAAGATGATGATTTAGATTCTGAAGCAGAAAAGATGATAGGAGAGTATGTTCTCAAGAAGTATGGGGAAGAGTTTGTTTTCGTTACAGAGTATCCTGCAAGCGTTAGGCCTTTTTATCATATGAGGCCGGATAACAAAAAATTGACAAGAAGCTTTGACCTGCTGTGGAGAGGAGTAGAAGTTACAACTGGTGCACAGAGAGAGCACAGATTAGATATTTTAGAGAAACAAGCAAAGGAGAAAGGTGTTAAAATAGATCCTATATATGCGGCTATATTCAAATATGGGGCTATTCCGCATGGTGGTGCAGGAATGGGTCTTGACAGGCTTATACAGAGATTGCTGAACCTTGAGAATATCAGGGAAGCTTTACTATTGACAAGAGATCCGGAAAGGGTGAAGCCATGAAATCAGAGTTTATCTCAATCAAAGAAGCTATGAAGAAAGGAAAGGGAAAGGTAGCTGTGCGCGGATGGATTCACAGAGAGCGAGGTTCGAACGCGTTGAAGTTTATTGTTCTTCGTGACAGCTCGGACATAATCCAGTGCGTTTTTGAGAAAAAGGATTTCCAGGATTCTTGGAATGAGATAGATAAATTGCAGATTGAGGCAAGTATGAAAGTGTGGGGAACTATAAAAGAGGATAAGAGAGCGCCTTCAGGATATGAGATACATGCTGAAAAAATTGAGATTGTTGGGGAGAGCGACAGTTTTCCAATAAATAAGGATTTGAACGAGGAACTTTTAGGAGACAGAAGACACTTGTGGATTAGAAGCAGGAAGATGTCTGCTATATTGAAGATAAGAAGCACAGTCATAGGAGCATTGCATGAGTATTTCAGAAGTAAGAAATTTTACGAGTTTCAATCCCCTTTAATGATTCCAGGTGGGGCCGAAGATGGACCGAGCATGTTTGAAATCAAGTATTTCGGGAAGAAGATGTATTTGGCGCAGACATGGCAGCTATATGCTGAAGCTGCAATTTATGCCCTTGAGAAGATATATACTGTTGCCCCTTCATTCAGAGCGGAAAAATCCAATACTTCAAGACATCTGACAGAATATTGGCATACTGAAATGGAGGTCGCATGGGCCGACCTTGATGAGATAATGGGCTATGCTGAAGAGATGACTAAATTCGTCATAAAAAAAGTGCTTGAGGAAAATAGGGAAGAACTGGAATTTTTGGAGAGAGATATAAAGAAACTGCTTCCCAGTCTGAAAAAGAAATTTCCAAGAATTACTTATGATGAAGTACTGAAGGCATTAAAGGACAAGAAGAAAATAGATATTAAATGGGGCAAGGACTTGAGAACTATTGAAGAAGAAAAGTTTATGGAGATGCATGACACCCCCGTTTTTGTAACTCATTATCCTAAAGAGGCAATGGCTTTCTACAAGCCTGCAGATCCTAAGAACAAGAAAGTTGCCCTATGCTTTGATATGTTGGGGCCTGAAGCCCAGGGAGAGTTGATTGGAGGAAGCGTTAGGGATACTGACCTTGATGAGCTGAAAAAAAGCCTGAAAGCAAAAGGGGAAAAGCTGGAGGATTATGATTATTATTTTGACATACATAAGTATGGCGCAGTTCCTCACGGAGGATATGGATTAGGCACTGAGAGGCTGATAAAATGGATTTGCGGTTTGGATACAATCAAGGATGCAATTGCATTCCCAAGGACGATGGCCAGGACGAAGCCTTAGATTTATTTTTTAACAATAATGAGGGGAACAATCATTTCTTTTCTTGATAGTCCTCCGTGGTCGCCTATATTGTAATGTTCTCTTTTATTATAAGCAGGTCTATCGTAAATTCCATAATTATCTTTCATCAATATAATATAATCTCCTATTCTGTGGGCTATATTAGGATGCTCTTTCTCTTTTCTTATTCCAAAGTACCCTTTGTTCAGAAGGGATTCACTTTTGTATAAATTACAGCAATATTTTAAGTTATTTTTTATATATTGGACAAACTGCTTCTCCTTGGAAGGTTTTACATAACAATATGCAAATCTTGCTTCTCCGCAAAGGGGCATAGTGAGGCACTCTTTCATTTCAGGATGGTCTTCAACATGAATCCTCTTGTCTTTATGAATATCCATGTGCCCATGGTCTGAAGTTATTACGACAATTGTTCCAGTACCCTCAATAGATTTGAAAAAGTTTTCGATTATGCCAGGCATTTGTTTAAAATGTTTTTGGACTTTTTTGTGAGTAGTTCCATAATCATGACACAAACTATCGTGCTTATTATAATACATGAAGATAAACTTGTTCTTATTATTTGATTTTATTATTTTTCTTACTTTCTTTAGTCCGTCTGTCATATCGTTATATCCAATACGCTTTGTTTTCTTTCCGACGGCTGCCTTGGTGAAATCACTGTCAAGTATCTCTTTATGCTGTACTAAATAAGAATTGTATTTTATTCTGGATGTGAAGGGGTTAAGATTGAAAAGGCCTTTTATTTCTATTTTGTCCTGTATGCCTTTTCTTCCCATTCGTTCTACAAAAGGCAAGGGGATTATTGTAGTTCCTATCTCTTTCATGAACATATGCCATGCAGTCATGCCGTGTTCTCTTGGCTCCTGTCCTGTCATTAAAGAAGTTGTTGCAGCACTTGTGCTTGATGGAAATGTAGTGGTCATTTTCCCAATCATATTTTCATTAAAAATAGTGTTCTTGCCGTACTCTTTTATGAATTCATATCCTAACCCATCTATCAGCAGAAAGACTATGTTTTTTACATCTTTCAGTTTTTCAGGATGCAGAGCATTTAGTATAGGATAGCCGGTTTTATTTCCTGCAGCTTCGCTTATTGAGGAAATTAAATTGAGAGTCCCTCCCCCATTATAATCCGGTTTTACCATTACTTTTTTGGGCAAATAAGTTTATAAATTATCAGTCTTCTTTTTGTTCATGAAAATAAAAGCATCAAAGCCGATTGCGAAATTAGCGAAAGGTGATAAAGTTAAAGTAAATGGCCTGCAGCTGGAAGTGGATGCACATTATGTCTTTGAGGATTACAAAACAACGAAAGAGATGCTGATTGAGCTTTTTGACGTAAAAACAGACAAAGACTATCAGTTAAGGTATTTTGATGATCAGGTTGAAGAGACTATCAAATTTTACGAGCTGAAGGTGATAGTTTATGAGGAAGTTGAGCTGAATAATCTGGAGTGGTAAGGTATTAATAGATTATATCATTTTATTTATATGCAAGATAAAAAAAAGGAAAGAATTCTCAATCTTCTTGGAGTGGTTTTTGTATTGTGGGGGTTAGTTGCAGTTTTATATCAATTTAGCATTCAGGAGCATTATTTTGTTTTATGGTTTTGCTATATAGGATTAATTTTAATTGGGACAGGGATATTGGTCAGAAGTGATTTTCTTATTGCGAGCCAGCTTGCTATTATGGGCCTTCCCTCATTGGTATGGGCAATTGATTTCTTTTATTTTTTACTGACTGGAGATCCTCTGTGGGGGATAACTACTTATTTTTTTGAGGACCAGACCAAAATAGGAAACCTGATAAGTCTGCAGCATTTATTTACAGTCCCTCTTGCGCTTTTTTCTTTGTCCATGATAAAGCTAAAGCGTAAGGATTTTTGGGTATTGAGCATAGTTGAAGTTATTGTTTTTTATTTCATAAGCCGAATTTTTAGTACTTTGGAACAAAATATCAATTACGTTTTTTCATCTTCTCTTCCTTTTAAAACACCTTTGCCTTATGTATTTGACTGGTTTTTCTTTTTTTTCCTCATGATTTTTATTGCTACTGCAATAATTCTTAACATGAGGTTTTTGAAAAGTCAGAGAGCTGGAAAGATGAGAGAGAAATAATCCTTTTTTCTATCACAAGATAATTTAAATAGCCGAATTATTGAGTTTCATCATGGGATATTCTCGGAGGACCATAATTTATACATAGAATAAAATATTAGTCTTGTTGTATGGTCTAATACTCTCATAGTTTATATACTACTCATTACAACCAAACAGATATTAAAAGATGAAATGACTGACTTAAAAGATAACGTAAACAGATTGAATGCATTACTTAAACGTGGAAAGATTTCTGAAGCTTTTGAAAAATATTACAATGTTGATGTAAATATACACCTTGACGGAAAACCTCCTGTAACTGGAAAAGAACAAAGAAGAGATATGATATTTCTTCAGGAGATTGAAAAATTAAACTCTGCTGAAATAATGTTAGTTGCTTTTGGAGGGATTAATGATGATTTTTCAGTAACAGAATGGGAGATAAATATAGAGAACAAGAAAGGGGAAAAGATGACAATTTATAGACTTAATGTTCAACATTGGAAAGATGATAAGATTATTGATGAAAAGATATACTTTTGTGGTGACCAGAAATTCAAAGTAGAAGATTGAGAACCTAAACACGATAAAATGTCAAAACTAAAAAATAATGTAGAAAAATTAAATGCCTTAATCAGAGAAGGTAAGATAAGGGAGGCTTTTGAGAAATATTATGGGGATGATGTGATTACGCAAGTTAATGGGAATCCCCCTATCCATGGAAAAGAAGCAAATAGAAAAAGAGAGGTTATCTTTCTTCAGGAAATAGAAAAACTAAACAATGCTGAAATAAACTCAGTTACATTTGGAGGAACAGAAGATAATATTTCTATGACTGAATGGGCAATTAATATTGAAAATAAAGAAGGAGTGAAAAAAATAATTTATAGAGTTAATGTCCAGCATTGGAAAGATAATAAGATTATTGATGAAAAGATATACTTTTGTGGTGACCAGAAATTCTAAATTAAAATGATAAATCTGAAAAAAGAGATATAATTGTCAATGAAAAGGATATTGTGGTTGATTATGGGAGTTCTAAGGAAGATATGATTGTTTACACCTATGATATGGTTTTACTAACCTAAATTAATAATCTTTTATAATCTCTGGACTTTGACCATCAGGATAATATTTATTGGTGCTTTTTGGTGTGTAAAATAGTTATCCGATTATTGTCGAATCTAACAATACTGCAAAGATTTATAATCATAAAACGCTTTTTGATATTATGTCTATGAAGAGAGAGCAAAATAAGAATCTTGTTATGGTGGTTGTTATTGCCCTGATAGTTATTGTGCTTATTTTGGGATTTGCTTTTACTAAAATCGGAAGGAATGGCGGAGGAAATGGGAATGGAGGGGGAGGAAATGGAGGGATAATTGATGGGGAAAGAGGAGAATGGCAGCTCATCTCTGTTCCGGGAGCTGAATGCGGAAACGGAGAGCAGTATGTCATGGGCTTTTCTCCTGGGCCTGCGAAAATTGATGGAAAGCCAAACAGCAGACTGGTGATATGGATGCCTGGTGGCGGAAGCACTATGATTACCCGTGATGGAGAATTTACTACAAATGTCGGTTTTGCCCTTGGGCTTATATCCCCTCCTGAAAATCTTATAGAAGGTGCGAGTTTCATCTATATGGACCATCCTGACAATGATGGCTTTGTGAAAGATGCAAACTGGGTAATCTTGCCTTATTGCACCCAGGACTTCCATTCAGGCCGATTGACTGAGCCGATAGAGTATGATTTCACTTCGGAAACACAGATGGTGAATGTGTATGAAAGGCTGCTGAATGATAATAAGATAAATCTTGAGCAGATTGAGAGAAAGTATCCATATGTAAGAGTTGAGACGCATGAGGAAAACGGTGAGATAAAGATAGACAAACTATATATCAAGATAATACACAGAGGCGCTTTGAATGTCGAGGCGGGCTTGGATAAGACTTTTGAACTTTTGGAAGATAAGGACTTTGACCTTGATAATGCAAGAATTATGATGGCTGGAAGCTCTGCAGGCAGTTTTGGAACATGGTATAATGCATGGAGAATTGGAGATTTGCTTTATGGACATCCTAATGCAGAACTCACGATGGTACCACAATCAGGAAGTCCAAGCACGAGAAGGTGGGATGGTAACGAGATAGTAGAACTTAGTGAGGAGATTGCAGATGTTGATTACAGGCTTACATATTATAATAATATTAATCCTTGCAATCAGCCTGGGGGAGCCTATACGAATGGAGATACCTGTAGGGACACCTTGGAATTGATAGAGCATTATCAGAATAGATGGCCTAATATGGATTTAGCTATAATGCCTGTGACTAACAAGGAAGATTTAGTTGCTGTTGGAGGATTAGGTGAAGAAAATGAGCCTGGATTTGATGCTAAGCTTTTGAATTTATGCCAGAGCATACATAGGTATTCACAATATATAGGCAAGATTGAGGATGTTTACATCTATACATTATGGGAACATAAGAAAGTGGGTAATAGGGAAGTTAGAGTGCACGGATTGTCAAATTCACTTCTTACTGTTCCAATGGTTTCTCCTAATGGGGGCCAAAGTGATGAATATGGCATAATGAAACTTATGAATGATGTCGCATCGAGAGAATTGGAATGGAATGATTTTACTCCACATATTGAGCACACTTTCAATGTTGTTCTTAATCCTACTGCAAAGGAATCTGATGTTGATGCAAGGCCGGAATATATGCCTGCCTGTAATGTTCCATGGCCTTCTAGAGAAAGGCCTAATTGAGGGTTAAGATGAAGAATAAAAACTATCTCATGATTTTTTTGCTTATCGGGATTGTCTTACTTTTTGGTGTCTTCTATTACGGATGGCAGGACTTTGGAGAGAATACGGAAATCACAAGTTTTGAAGAATGTGCAGAAGCCGGATATCCTGTTATGGAAAGCTATCCGAGGCAGTGCAATGCTGATGGCATGAACTTTGTAGAAGAAATTGACTGGAGAGAGGACGGAGTTATATTGATGAGAAATTCAGAGACGCAGGATTATGCGTGCTTTGGCTGTGGCCTGACGATGTGCGTAGATCCTGCCCCAATAATGCAGCCTGTCCAGGAGGATGACACAAGGTATTGCAATTATAATTTTGAAATTGTTGTCAACGGTCTAATCCAAAAGTGTCCTGATGGATGGATTGACAACCAGATGCCTTCTGTTGGGCCTGAAGAGGAGAGGCAATATTTCATAATTGATGAAAAAAGAAGAGAAATCTCGGACTTTGATATGCCTTGGATTGAGGCAAATTGCGATATTGAGAAACAGGTTGTATATTAGGCAGGATAACTTTAAAAATCGTGATTTATATGGTTTAAGATGAAGATAGGAGAGATAGAGATATTATTTTTAGGACATTCAGGGTTTTTTATAAGGAACGGCAAAAGGATTGCTATAGACCCATATAACGTTTCTGAAAAGTTTCAGGAGAAGGCTGATTTGATACTTATTACGCACAGCCATTATGACCATTGCTCAATAAAGGATATAGAGAAACTTGCGGAGCCAGGGACTGTTGTAGTCTGCACAGCTGATGCGCAGAGCAAGGTGATGAAGATTCAAGGAATCGACTTGCAGATTATTGAAGCAGGAGAGAAGATAGACCTTGATGAAATAAAGATAGAAGCTATTCCCGCATATAATTTGAGGAAAGAATATCATCCAAAATCAGAGGGATGGGTGGGCTATCTGGTGAAAATGGGAGGTTCGGTTGTTTACCATACAGGAGACAGCGATTTTATTCCTGAAATGAAAAACCTTACTGGATACGGAAAACACGGGAACCAGTTTATTGTATTGCTGCCTGTTTCAGGGAAGTATGTGATGGATGCTGAAAAGGCAGCTGAAGCTGCAAGCATACTAAGCCCCGATTTGGCGATACCGATGCATTATGGTGCAGGAGTTATAGGAAGTGAAAAAGATGCGGAGAAATTTGTTGAACTGTGCAATGAAGTTAATGTTAAAGCAGAGATACTGGAGAAAATATGAATATTGAGATAGGAAATGAGAAAAGGTTTTTTGATTTTATCAAGAATTTGGATGAGAAAGACAAGATAGTGCTGATAAGCCATGTAGACCTTGATGGAATAACTTCCGCAAAGGTTGTGAATGCAGTAGTGAATGCGGATAATGTTAAGATTTTGCAGTATGATGAGGTGGATGAGAAACTCGCCGAAAAGCTGAAGATTGATGGATATACGAAGATAATTATTTCTGATATGTATGTTGAAAGAGAAGAGATACTGAAAGCTATGGAATCATTTGCAGAAATACTTATTTTGGACCATCATCCTTCAAAAGACTGGAATTCTGATAAGACCACACATCTGAAAGCAGAGGAAGGGTATTGTGCAGCTTACTTTTGCTATTCTCTTTTCAATAAAGTGCAGAACATTGAAAAATTGGACTGGCTTGTTGCATCTGCCTGCATAGCTGATTTTTGCAATGTTAAGAATAGAGAATGGATAAAAGCAATATTTGAAAAATACGGTATCCAGACAGGGGGTTACATGAACAAGCTTGGGTTTGCTTATGATGATATCAGCAAATCAGAAATCTATAGGGTACAATGGGACTTGGGACTTGCAATAATCTTTTTCAGGGATAATTTGAAGAGAGTGTTTGAGTCTATTGGGGAGTCATTCGGAGACATAGGGGACCTAAAGGAGCATTCCTCTAAGATAGAGAAGGAAGTAGAACGGGCGATGGATGAATTTGAAGAGAAAAGGATTGAATTTGAGGGAGGCTACTTTTTTGTCTTTAATCCTAGGTTTAATGTAGGAGGGCTTGTTAGTACCATGATAAGCACAAAATATCCTGATAAAACCATAATGATTTTGAGTGAGAAAGAAAATGGATATTCAATAAGCGCCAGAAGGCAGGATGGAAATGTTGATCTTGGATTATTTTTGAAACAGTTATTGCAAGGCCTGGAAAATGCAAGAGGAGGAGGGCACAGGCAGGCAGCAGGAGCTTATTTTATGAAAAAAGACCTCCCCGAAATCACCAAGAGGATTGGGCTTCAGCGATAGCCTTAAAAATAGGCCTTTTTTCTAATTTTAATGGATGAAGCAAACGAGAATGAGAAGAGTGCAAGAGAAAACCTATTAAGAAGTGCGGCTGAAATAAATGGGATTAGGATAGAGGGATATGACTTTGATAAAGGAGTTGATTATTCTAAGATTATTGAGAGTTTTGCCAGTTCGGGGGCACAGGCGAGCGAATTTTCTAAAGCGATTGATGTTGTGAATGATATGATTAAGGATGATGCCTTTATCTTTCTTGGGTATACAAGCAATATGATCAGCTCTGGGAATAGAGATATAATAAGATGGCTTGTGAAGCATAATAAGGTCAACGCCCTTGTGACGACTGCAGGAGGCATTGAAGAGGACTTTATCAAGTGTCTTGGAGATTTTTATCTTGGGGATTTCAGGGCTTCAGGAAAGGAATTGCGTGAGAAGGGAGTAAATAGGATAGGAAATATTTTTGTTTCAAATAACAGGTATGTGGAATTTGAGAAGTGGATACAGCCTATTCTTGAGGAATTGTATCAGGAATCTAAAGGAAAGGCAATTATTCCATCCGAGCTGATATTGAAACTCGGGGAGAAAATAAATGATGAAAGAAGTATATATTACTGGGCATGGAAAAACAAAATTCCAGTTTATTGCCCTGCTATTACCGATGGCGCTTTAGGGGATAATGTCTATTTCTTTAAATTCAAGAGAGATGATTTTGTTTTAGACATTGCAGAAGATGTGAAAAGGTTTAATGATCTTACAATCGGGCTGAAAAAATCAGGGGCGATTGTTCTTGGCGCAGGCGTTGTGAAGCATGCGGTTTTGAATGCAAACATGCTTAGGAACGGCCTGGATTACTCGGTTTATATCAATACAGCCCTGGAGTTTGATGCTTCTGACTCTGGTGCATTGCCTGAAGAAGCCGTTTCATGGGGGAAAATCAGGAAGAATGCAAAAAGCATGAAAGTCTTTGGAGACGCGACAATACTTTTTCCTATTTTAGTTGCAGAAAGCTTTGCAAGAAATCAAGCAGCCGGCTGATAAACGCTTTTGTCCATCTTTTTTCTTAAAACTGCTAGAGCTAGGTTCAACCTTCTTTTCACTGTTCCAAGAGGGAGGTTAAGTGATCTTGAGATATTTCTCAGACTGTTACCTCTAAAGTATACCATGTTAATCAGATCCTGATATTTAGGAGGAAGCCTTTTGATATCTTTTTCAATAATTTCTGATATTTCTTCTTCAGAGTTGTCCTGGCTTGTGCCTGTAAGCCTTTCATTTAAAGTCAGGCCGTAAAATGGTCTTATTTTTTCTTTTCTTAGAGTGTCCCTGGCAACATTACGGGCGATGACATAAAACCAGGTTAATACTTCTGACTTATCTGGATCAAATTGATGCTTTTTTTCATGTATTCTCAGAAATGTCTCTTGGAGGCAGTCTTCTGCGTAGTCTCCTACAAATCTCCTTAAACATGCCAATAAAGGAGGAGTATATTTTGAGGCAAGAACTTCAAGGGCATTGTTTTCCCCATTCTGGTATCTTTTAAACAGCTGTTCGTCCTCCAGGGGGTCGTCTCTCTGAGCTATCATTTCTTAGAAAGGATTCTGTGGTTTTTAAGTTCTTATGTTGTGATTTAATATAGTCAAATATTTAAAGAGAAATCAACTGGATTTCTTAAATAGATGAAAGGAGGTATAAAAAAAGAGAAATGGTACTAGATTTTGCAAAAGAAGCGATACAAAATGCGGAAACGCATAGTATTAACTTCGATGAGCTAAGAGCGGGTAAGGCCAACATCAAGGTTTTTGGATGTGGAGGTGCCGGCTGTAACACAATAACTTGGCTTTTCAACAAAGGAATCAACGGAGCTACTGTATTTGGAGTCAACACGGATGCTCTTCATTTGAGCATTACCAAAGCTGATGAGAAAATTCTCATCGGTAAGGAGTTGACAAGAGGTCTTGGATGCGGCGGATATCCTGCAAAAGGAAGAGAAGCTGCAAAAGAGTCCCTTTCAGAGCTGAAGAAATCTGTCGGCAATGCTGATATGGTTTTCGTATGTGCTGGAATGGGAGGTGGAACCGGAACAGGATGCGCTCCTGTGGTTGCACAGCTTGCTAAAGAATCAGGATCTGTTGTTATTGGCGTTGTTACAATGCCCTTTGAATGTGAAAAAGCAAGAATTGACAAGGCTGAATTTGGATTGCAGGAGCTTAGAGAAGTTGTTGACACTGCTATTGTTATTGACAACAATAGACTTGTTGACATTGCTGGTAACCTGCCTATGGAACAAGCTTTCGCGGTAGCTAACGAGCTGGTCAGTACAATGATTAAGGGAATCGTGGAAACAATTACCCTGCCTTCATTGATTAACCTTGACTATGCTGACGTTTCATCTATCATGCGAAATGGTGACGTGGCAGTTATCGGAGTTGGAGAAGCAGATACGCAATCCAGAGTTGAAGAGGCTGTAAGGCAGGCCCTGACGCATCCTTTGCTGGATGTTGATTATAGGGGAGCCACTGGAGCACTGATACACATAACATGCGGTTCGGACTTTAAGTTGGATGAATTTTCCGGAGTCGGACACTTAGTTACTGAGAATTTGAGCCCAGAAGCACAAGTCATTATTGGAGCCAGAATTGACAAGGGCTTTGGAAACAAAGTCAGAGTCATTACAATAATGACCGGAGTAAAGAGTCCTTACATTCTTGGGAAGGACGTTTACGAAGAAAAGGCCCCTCACAAGTCTGAAATATCCGACTTAGGCATTGAAGTTTTTAGATAAATTTTTTTAGCAGGGGACATTTATTTTTCTGTCCCTTTTATTTTCAGTAGAATACTGCAAGCCAGATTGTCTCTTCCTCACTGCTTGTTTTTACAACTCTGTGCTCTTTATGGGAAGGTATGTTGATGTAGTCTCCTTCATTCATCCTTACGAGCTTATTATCTGCGAAAAGGATTTCTGCATATCCTTTGATTAAAAGGACAAACTCGTTTTTCTCCTGATTGTACCATTTGTTTTCCGGAGTTATGTGCCCTTTTGATACTATCCTTTCTATTTTAATGTTCTTTGAAGAAGCTAAAATTTGGAACAGCTCTTTAGGGAGCTTGTCAGAGATTTTTGAGAATAGATTGCCTTTCTCCATAATCACATCGTTCTCGGGTCTTTGACTCCTGTCGGCCTTTTCTTTGTCCCCCAGGACTCCCAGCTAATTATTTTTTCCAGTGATGATTTTTTCGGCGCTTTCGTTTTGAATTTTGCATATCCCACAGGGAGAATCGCTTCAACGTGTATATGATTAGGGATTTTCAGGATTTGTTTTACTATTTCATCAGGGAATGCGCCAACCCAGCAGCATGATAATCCCATATCAGTTATTTTCAGAAGAAAGTTTTCTATAGCTGCGCCTGCCTGCTGCCTTGCATAGATTTTTCCGCGGTCATAGTATATATTTTCAAGAGGAGCGTCGTCTGAGCAAACTATAACAATCATAGGCGCATCCGCAATCCAGTATTGCTCTGCAACTTCTGCAAGTTTGTTCTTTTTTTTACTGTCTTCTATTATAATGAACTTAAAGTTGCAATGATTCCCTGCCAGAGGGGCTTTTCTTGCTGAATCAACTGCTTCAAGAACATCAGCCCATTTCACTTTCTTGTCCGAAAATTCCCTTACAGATCGCCTTTCATCTATGACTTTGTCAAGATTCATGGCTATAAGAGCAATTATTTGTATAAAAATGTATTGCTAAAGTCTAATTTCTCCACCGCCCAGCATTTTTGAATTATGGTAAATTACTGCTGATTGTCCAGGGGCTATACCCGAAAGCGGATTCTTGAGGATGCAGGTAATTCTGTTTCCTTGTTTTCTTATATCTGCCTTGTGAAAATCCCCTAAATGCCGGATTCTTATCATTATATCTTTTAGTGGGAATTTAACTGGATTGATAAAATTTGCATTTATTATCCTGAAAGATTTTCTGAATGATGAAGGATGGCCCTTTGGGGCAACAACAAGAGTATTTGTCCTTATGTCTTTCTCTATTATGTAAATTTTCTCTTTCTGTGAGTTTCTATATTTTGCACTTATCTGGAAGTATTTGTTGTCTGGAGCTCTCTGCCCTATAGTGTAATATGCAATTCCATTATGTTTTCCTATAATATTTCCTTCTGGATCTTTTATTTTTCCTGGCTTTTGCTTTATTTTTCTGACTAGAAATTCAATCATATCAATTTTTCCGACGAAACAAATCCCTACTGTTCCTTTTTTGTCCGCGTTTGGGAGATTATTTTTTCTTGCTATTTCTCTCACCTGTTCTTTTGTGTAATCCCCTATTGGGAACAGGGTGTGTTTCAAATCTTCCTGCGTAAGCTGCCAAAGAAAATATGACTGGTCTTTTTCGGCGTCTTTATTTAAACTCAAGGTGAATCCCTGCTTTGATTTTTTCTTTTTTATATAGTGCCCCATGGCCATGCAATCAGCACCCATTCTTTTGGCTTTTTTCCAGAACAACGGAAATTTAATTACCTTATTGCAAAGAGCGTCGGGATTTGGTGTCAATCCCCTTTTGTAATCATTATACATAGGATTTATGACATATTTTCTATATTCTTTTTCAAAGTCAAAAACTTTCAGCGGGATTTTTAGATGGCTTGCAACTTTTTGAGCCATTCTTTTTTCTTCTCTCCAAGAACATTCTCCTGTCAGCTTGTTTTTTGTGTCAGAAAAATTTTTCATGAATGCTCCTATTACTTCGTAACCCTGCTTTTTTAGAAGAAGCGCAGCAACGGCTGAATCAACCCCCCCTGATAAGCCAAGCACTACTTTCTTTTTGTTAATCTTTTTTCCAGCCATTTTCTGCTTCTCTTAGACAGAATGTAACCCATACAGCTTTCGGAGCCACATCTGCATTTATGGTCTTTGTAGTTAATGAGTGGGAATCCATAATCGTAAGTAATCTCTTCACCTTTTTTAATATCTTCTTTTGATATTATCCATATGTGCCCATCTTCATTAACAACTTCACAGTTTGGGTTGCATGAGTGGTTTATGTACTTTGCAGAATTCCATGAAACATCCCCGTCTATATCATATTTTTTGCTTACTGAAAAAAGGTACGTAGTCACCGGGATTCCCTCTTTTTCAGCTTTTTTTACCTGCTCCAGATATATTTTATCCCCTCTTTTCTTTGTAACTTTCTTTCCTATATACTCTATAATTCTTGTTTTTTCTTTAATTTCTGTTTTTGCAAATGCTCCTTTTCCGTGCATTATTGATTTTTTTATCACAATTAAATTGCTTTTCATTTTTTTCGTTGTAAAAATTAGCTTTTAAATCAGATGCTGGCGAAACGTCCCGGAGAGGACTTGAACCTCCGACCTCACGGTTTCTACAAACCTTAAGCAGATTCCTGGACTGCATCCACCTTCTGTAACAGCCGTGCGCTCTAACCAGCTGAGCTACCGGGACATATCGAGAGGAAATTTGGATGTTATTTAAAGATTTCTCTTGCATCCAAAACCTCAAGAATTACTGCAATTTAATAATTGATTGCATTTAAAATTAATTTGACTTTAATCAGTCCAAATCAGAATGAAAGAGATTTTTGATTTTTGTAATTAATTTTTTATTTAATTTCTCCGACGGGAAATCAAAAAAAGCCGAATTTACGAACTTACAGCTAATATCAAAATTTACCGTCGTTTCAGAAAGTTTTAAATATGATTTTGATTATTAATTTGTACAAAGAGGTGAGTTTTCAAATGGCCGCAAGAAGAAAAACCGCAACAAGAAGGAAGACAACTAGAAGAACAACTGGAAGGAAAACGACCAGAAAGGCTTCTAGAAGGACAACCAAAAAAAAGACAACAAGAAGAACCGCTAAAAGAAGATAATTCTTTCATGCGTTTCCTGTTAGTTGCCAGATAAGATTTGTTTGTTTTTTTACCGACTATTTTTATTTTTATTTTTATTTATTCTCTCGAGGAAACTGTACACATTTGCCTGTTTCGATCCTTTTATCAGGTTTGTGACTGCAGTGATTGCATATTCAATTTCGTCGGAACGCCCTATGATTCCGACAGAGCTTCTTTTTATTTTTATTTTGCATCCTGCTATTTCTTCAAGGGTTTCTCTTGTTTTTCCGTGTTTCCCTATCAATCTTGCCCTTACGGGATTAAGATTTTTTTTTCTTGTGAAATCTTTTATAGGAATCTCTCTGTAAGAATATTCTGAATCTTTCAGAATAAGAGCAGTTTCAACCGGAAAACCAAAATTTATTGCCTCAAAAATCATTGATGCCTCATACTCTTCAATTGGGTCGCCTTCAAAAGAAATAATGTTTCCTTTGATTTCTATTTTTACATTCAGCTTCTTTTGCAGAAATTCTTTCTTTATCCTTATTTTAGAAATATCTTTTAAATAGAATTCCGGCATTTTTAGAATTCATCCCTTATTGATGAGATTAGTCCTGTTTTCTTTATCTGTGTAACCGCAACAGGAGGATACTTATAAATTATGTCTCCTTTAGCGTCATCGTCAATCCAGGGAATTATTATGACTATATCCCCGGGACGAAGCCAGAGCCTTCTTTTGTATCTACCCGGAACCCTGCAGTTTCTTGTTTTGCCGTCTGTGGTCTGAACATGCATCCTGTTTCCTCCAAGCCTGTCCCTTACAATTCCGATTAATTCTTTGCCTTGGGGCATTCTAATCCTTGAGGGAGTTTTTTGCTCTTCCTCTTCTATTTCCTGGTCTTTGATTTCCTCAAAGTCACCAAAGTCGTCATTCATATTTTTCTCAAGAAATGTGTGTATTTAAAAGTTACAGTAGAACCAGAATGAACGGAATCCCCTGAACTTTTACTGCATATCCGGAATTTATTATTCCTGCCTCTTCCGCGGCCTTAATTGACTTCTCGCCTATTATATTAAAGGTCGAATCTTCGGCCCTCTGTTCCCTCATTAAATCTACGGCCTCTTCGTGGGTTATTTCCTGTCTGCCAAAGAAAGGTTCCCTTGCATGAAGAATCCTTTTTCCTTCCACGAACTTTTTTCCTATTAAATCAGAGTCACAAACTGCCAGTATGCTCCTATAAGACTTATGCAGTTTTACGCAAATCATTGTAAGTAAAATAAAAAAATTATTTCCCCCTTATTTTTGCAAGCCGCCCATTCGGCAAACGGTTGTTCCACAAGCAGGGCATTTTCCCTTTGCCATCTTAGTTCCTTTTGCAGTCATAACTTCCTTGGCATCCTGGATTTCTACTTGTTCCTTGCATTTCATACAACGTCCATATGTAGCCATTATTTTTTACCTCCGTTTTGTTGATTTTGTATTGATTTTAGGGGTTATAAAGGTTTTTATCCGCGGTTTTGGCGTGGAAAAGTTTAAATCACGTCTGCTTTAGAAGTTTAGATGGACTTAATTCATTATGTAGAACAGAGGCTGCTGATTGCTATGCCTGAAGATATCAGCGGATTATTAAATGAGTGGGCTAAAAGAAGAGAAGTGCTAGATAGATATGACTTCTTTATTGTGAACGGAAGATTTACCGGAGCAGAGCTTGATCTTCTAAGGCAGGATCTTATTGGAGCGAGAAACGCGGCCTCAAATGTAAGGGATGGATATCATAAGGAAGTCATCCTTTTTGAAATCTACAGAGAGGCCATTGATGCGCTTGATGACAAGGCTATGAGGTCCTGGTCCGATAAAATACCAAGAAGGATGATGAAGAGGATGGAATGGAATATGCGTAAAATAGACAAGGCTTTGAGCTATATTGATTGGGCCGAAAAGAGAAACTAGATTTTGCTCTTAATCGGATACTTTGCACCACATGCGAGGCAGTGCTTGAACTTAATTCCTTTTTCGGATATGATTTCGGTGTCAGGCTTCTTACATTCATGGCAGAGGACAAATTCTTTTACATAGAGCTGGACTTTCTCATTTACAAGAGTCGAGCTTAATCTTCTGTTTAAAATCAATCTTGAATTGTCCATTTTTCCCGAAACTGCAAGCTCTTTTAGCAGGTATTTTGCCAGATTTTCTAGGGGCCTTCTTATATAAGATGCAATCTCTGTTATGTTTGTTATTATAGTGTTTTTTCCTGCAACCTGCCCTTTGACTGCAGGGACTTCAAACCTGTCCGAGTTAGTATCCACTACCTTGATTTCATTATATGCCTTTTCCAATAATTTTTCGTATTCCATAAATCAGCTTGAAGAATTACGTTTATAAACTTGATTGTTTATTCATAAGCATGAGAATAAAGAATATCGTTCTTGGAATTGGAATCATTGTTGTATTTGCATTAGTTTTATGGCAGGGAGTTGAAGCTTTCTATCCAAGCCCACAATGGGATGACTATTGCAGTGAGACTGTTGTGCCTAAAACAATTATAGACGGAAGGGGAAATGTAGAAAATCCAACGCAGACCGAATGTGAAGCGGATGGAGGAAGGTGGAATAATGGATATTGCGATTATTACTATTATTGCCAGCAGGAATTTGATGATGCTTCTGATGCACATGCGCAGAGAGTATTCTTTATCTCTCTGATAGTTGCAGTTATTGCCTTCATTCTGGGATATAGCTTGTTGAAAACTGAACCTGTAGGAAGCGCTTTAATGGGTTCAGGGATATGGGCTTTGTTCTATGGAAGTGTTGTTAACTGGAGAAACTTCTCTGATTACTGGAGATTTGGCTTATTGCTTGTAGTTTTGATTTTGCTGATATGGATTGCTTTGAGACTGAACAGGCAGAAAAAGAAATCTTTCTTTGGAAGATTCAGAAGATAAATCATTATAAACTCTTTTTTGAATAATTCTACATGGATTTCAGAGTTGCTGTGAGGGGTTTTGTTGTTGATTCTGGCAATCTGCTTGTGTTAAAAAGATTAAGCAAGGAGCATATGCCCGGAATCTGGGAGCCTCCCGGGGGACGGCTGAATGAGGGGGAAGATCCTTTTCTTGGATTAAAAAGAGAAGTCATGGAAGAGGCAGGGCTGGATGTTGAGATAGGAGATGTGATGAGTGTAAGGTATTTTACAAGGCAGGATGGACAGAAAATATTGATGCTTACATTTTTGTGCACTCCTTTGAGCAAGGAGGTTAGATTGAGTGATGAGCACAGTGAATTTAGATGGATTGACCTGAATGAAGATGAGGGTCTTGATGAATTTCTCGGGCAGGATGGATTTTATAGGAAAGAGGTAGAGATTTACAGGAGATTGTTTGATGGAAGAGTATAAGGCGGAGACAATCAGGGCGTACAACAAAAATGCTGAAAAGTTTTCAGATTATTTTAAGGGGCTGATGGACATTCCGGGAAGGCCCGAATTTCACAGGTTTATTGATATACTAAAAGGAGAAAGGATTCTTGATTTAGGATGTGGCGGAGGAGACCATTCCTTATGGTTTAAAGACAATAAATTTGAAGTCACTGCCGTTGATTTGTCTGAAGAAATGATTAATCTAGCAAAGGCAAAAGGAGTTGATGCCATGATTATGGATATAGAAGATTTGCAATTTGATAAAAATAGCTTTGATGGTGTCTGGGCAGTTACTTCTTTATTGCATGTTCCCAAAAATAGGATGAAAAATGTCTCTGAAAAGCTGTCAGAAATTTTAAATCCAGAGGGAATTTTGTTTGTTGTTCTTAAGAAGGGGGATAATGAATGCTTTATTGAAGACACGGATGATACGAGCTCAAGAGATTTTCTAAAAGGAGCAGGCACAAAAAGATACTTTGTTCATTATCAGAAAGATGAGTTCTTGGACTATATGAAAGATTATTTTGAACTAGTTGACTTTTGGGAGACTAAGCCGCGCGCAACGGCTTACCTGCATTTTTTCTTCAGAAATAAGAAATTATCCTAGGTATCTTAATTTTCCTGGCCTTGGCTCGTAAGCAATGCCTTCTTCCAGGAGTTTCTTTATCTCTAAGTTGATTGTCTGGGGAGATTCAGGTAAATCAGTAATCATCTTCTCTATGTCCGCTCCGCCGTTATCCTCTTCTTTCTTCAATATCTCTAGGATTTTGGTTTTTATAGCAGTAGATTGCTCTTTGCTTATCTGTTTTGGCTTATCAAGGTCAGTTTCTAATTTTCTTAATAATAAATATTCAGGTGTTCTTGATTTGATTATTTCAGGAATGATATAGACTTCATTGTTCCATGAGCGGAGAAGGCCGATTACCTGGACTGTATCTCCCTGCGAGAATTTTTCAAATTTTGCAATGTCATCTCCGAATGTTTTAAGCTTGATTTGGCCTGATGCATCGTCTAAAGTAACAGAAGCGAATTTTTTTTCCTGATCTTGGACAAATTTTTCAACTATATTCGCTATTATGTTAACCCTGACAACATGCCTGTCCCCTATTTCCAGAAATTTAAACCTGTCTGCGTCAAGAACGGGATTTCCTGAAATAATATCCCCTATTCTGAACTTATAAGCTATGTGTCTCTTGAACTCTTCTTCTGACATTCAGAGTGTTAGAGAGAAGGTTTTATAAGTATTTTTATGGTTCATGAGCTATGAATGAGGAAGTTGAAATCAAGGTTGCCTTGAAGAATCCTGAAGAGGTTGAGGCAAGGCTTAAGGAAATAGCCAAATTTGTAAAGGAGAAAGAGCAGAAAGACGAGTATTTTACGCCCAAGCATGAAGATTTTTTCGCTTTAAATCCGCCTGTTGAATATTTAAGAGTAAGGCACGAAGATGGGAAAGATGAGCTGCATTATAATTTTCTGCATTTTGACGATAAGAAAGAATTGCTTAAGACAGATGAGTATGAAGTCCCTGTCGGGAATCCGGAGATGATGTCTTTGATTTTAAGCAAGTTGGATATGATTAATAAGGTGACAGTTACAAAGCACAGGAAGACTTACGATTATAAGGGATTTGAAGTGTGCCTGGATTTTATCAAGGAACTCGGGCATTATATCGAAGTTGAAGCCAAGAAATTTGATAATGTAGGCAAGGCGAAGGAAGAATGTTACGCTATTTTAGATGAGCTTGGGGCTGATTGGGATGAAATCCCTCTTGAGTTAAGAGGATATCCGATAATGGTGCTGGCGAAGCAAGGGGAAGATGTTAGTTAGCCAGATAATGTTTACTTTGAAGGCGGTTAAGGACCGGCCTGGGTCTACCCTCGAGGAACTTTGGGAGTATATGTATGGGCAATGGGGGCATAATGAAAGAGTTAGATGGATAGTTCATGGGGAAAACTATAATCATCTGCGTTTTTTAGTTGATGAGCTGACTTGTGTTGATAATAGGGAAGGAAGATATTATTTTAATGATGGGGCTACAGTTTATTGTGCAAGAGATAAAATTTTTGACTTTTGTGTGAGGGATGCAGTAGAAAAGGGCCAGTTATAGTCTTCTAGGTTGTGTCCTTGATATTGCTACTAAAGTGCTTCCCCAATAATGCTGGAGGACCTGTTTGCCTTCGAGACTTTTTGGGAATTCTTTTCTATCTTCTTTCAGGTCTGCAAAGCCATGTCTGATACCAGTTATGACTTCAGGATTTGAAAAGTCTATGGAGATATAATGGCCTGGCTTTCCAACATGCCCTATATCCAGAGTAAGCGTATTTCTTCTTTCTTCCGGTATCTGCATGCTAAATCTGTTCCATTCAGCAGATTTTATTTCTCCGATTGCGTAAATCCTTTCGATTTTCTTGAAGTCTATTATTCTGTCCGGAGACATAGAGTTGCTGTAGAAAACTCCCGGCTCTGGCTGTGCCTGGTTTCTTAGATGCCTGTATAATGCAAAAGTTCCTGTAATTGCTGCGCCTGCAATAGCGCCGACGCCAAATGTGACTAATTGAGGATTATATGCATTTGCAAGCTCTGCCAGCTCATTCATATTTCTATTCGTTTCTGATAGTTTAAAAACATTATAGCTTTTGTATGAAACCTTTCTTTGGCCTGAAGATATCTCCCGACTTAGATAGCTGCGTGATGGCTTCTTCCAGCTCATCCTGTGTCACTTTATCCTCCAGCTCCTTTTGTAATTCCTCCATCGGGATTAATTTTCCTAATCTCGACTCCAGGCGTGAGATGGTTTCTTTTACCATCAGGAACTTTCCCCTCTTTGAGCTTGGGATTCCTGTGACTCTGTCTATGTCAAATGTTTGTGTTTCTTCGTCGTAGCCAACCTGCTGCAGAGAAAACTTTACGAGGTCAATGGCCCTTTTTGCATCTGTCGGCTCAACTTTATCTGATAGTCTGACTTTAGCGCACGCTTCAGAAAGACGGATGATTGCCTCCAGCTGCCTTGCTGTAATTGGGATGGGCTTGATATCACTGTCAGTTCTTACAGATTGGTTTCTAAGTTTTATATAGAAGCTTTTTATTTCTTCAACTGCTTCCTCTGAAAGGCGGGGCTTTATTTTTCTTGAATATGCAATATATTTTCTTAATAGCTGCGGAGCAATGACATCCCTTATAACTTTCTGCTTGTGTTCTTCAAGAACGTGAGTTGCAATCGCCTCGTCCTGGATTTTGTTTGGTAGGTCACGGAGAACGAAGATAACATCAAACCTGGACAATAAGGCAGGGGAAATGTCTATCTGTTGTGGTATTGGAGTGTGCGGGTCAAACCTTCCCATCTTCGGGTTTCCCGCTGCAAGGACAGAAGTTTCGGCACGCAGAGTTGCCTGAATGTTTGCCTTTGAAATTGTTACCGTCTGCTGCTCCATTGCCTCGTGCATAGTTGATCTATCGTGTTCTGACATCTTCTCTATCTCATCTATGCAAACCAACCCTTTATTGGAAAGAACCATTGCTCCGGCCTCAAGGCTCCATCCCCTAAGAAATTCGTCCTTTACAACTGCAGCTGTGAGGCCGGCTGCTGTCGCCGCTTTACCGGACACATATCTTCCTTTCGGGGCGATTATGGAAACAAATTTTAATGTTACAGATTTTGCAACTCCGGGGTCCCCTACAAGCAGGATGTGGATATCCCCTCTTGTTTTTCCTCCGTCTGATTTTGTTTTCTTTACTCCTGAAAATAGCTGAAGGAGGATGGCCTCTTTTATTCTGTCATATCCATATACACTTGGGGATATGCTTTTTGCCAGCCTTGTGTGTACATGAGGGTCCGCAGCCAGCTCGAGAATCTGCTTTTCTTCTTCCTCTGAAATCTCGAGATCATCGAAGGTCTCTTCCATAGGGGTAATGTGATTTGCTTCCACAGCAAGGTCAAAAAGAGTTGAAATTGATCCTGACTGAAGGGGCCTTGGAACTTCCTTCAAAACCCCAAGGATTTTGACCTTGCTTCCAGGTGTTGTTCTTTCTTCCATCCTTGGGTCTACCAAATCTTCTTTCAGGAAGATATTTATTCTTCTTGGCTGCTCTCCTCCATCAAGAGAGTCAGGGGATTCTTCAACAACCAATCTCTGTGCGTCAACCATCTCTTTTGAAAGAAGCTTGAATTGTCCCTTTCTTCCGCAGGAACATCTTGCTGGCTCCCTGAATTTCTTTTCTATTTGCAGGACAGAAAGAATAGCACCGCAGGTAGGGCATTCAAACCTTGCATTGACAACTTGAGGAAGGACATCAGATGCCTGTTTCACTATTCCTTCTACCTGTATAAATTTATCCAGGTGCTTTGCTCTTATTTCTCTTATTTTTGTGTCTACGGAGGATGGAACTTCTCTTATTCTTATCCTTGGGTTTTTTATAAGGCCTGATTCCTCCAGCGCGGTTTCCAGGTAAACTAAAGTTTCTTCAGGATTTTCAAGAAGCCTTTCGGATAAGAGGGGAGAGAACTCTGATATGTGCCCAAAATTTATGTTGACTATCCTTTCTCCTTCTCTTATTGAACGACCTATCTCTTTTTTGTATGCTTCAAAGAAATTCTTGGATTCCTGGATAATCTCATCTGGTTTTTTGAGTTCCATAGGAAGTAGAGGTTCGGGGGGATTTATATGGTTTGTTGTAATAACTTATTCAATAGGGAATCTCAGAATCGCCCCAACGCCTTTTGTTATGTTAAGGAATTGCTGGCCTTCGTGAGTTTCTGTGGATATTATTACTAAATGAGAGCTGATGCTATTTGTCTTTTTTTCAAATTCTGCTGATTTTTCCCTGTCAAAATCTCTTGAAACTAGAAGAGTGTCTACCGCTCCTCTTTCTATGGCAAGAGCTACTTTTTCTTCTCCATAAGCCGCCATATCTTTATTTTTTCCAAGAATTTCGAAGAATCTTTCAACTATCTTTTTCTCTTTTATAAATTCCTGCTCCTGTATGTCTTCCTGCGAATCCTCAACTAATAATTCGAGGCCGTGCTCATCGACATATCCTATGTCTTTTACGGATATGACAAGCTCTTTCAGCTTTGTTACTAAATGACCTTCTTCCAAAAATTCTTCTTTTGTTGGAATTGGGCCGCCTATAAGAATTCCCTTTAATCTTGGCATGTCAAAAAATATTTTTTTCATCTCTTCCGAAACTCTCCTGAAAAACTCTTTTGTAAGGCCTTCTGTAATCCTGTGGAATCTCTGTGAACTTTGACCTCCTGCTCTTACTTTTCCGGGAACTCCTGAAGTCATCTTAGAGATTACTTTTATTTCCCTGCCGTCCAATAGGCCGATGATTGCATCTTTTCTATCTATGGCTAAAAGGCCGTAGACCGATTCGGTTTGTATCATTTCTCTTAAGGGAGCGACTATGAATGTCTGGTCGCATCTGTACATTCTTACCTTAAGGGGCTTTGGCGGCTCGATGACCCATATTCTGACATCCGAAGTCCCTTCATTTTCTGACACGTTTCCTGCGTACAATGCCAACCCGTTTTCAGGAGTTTTTTTGAGCTCTTTTAACTTTCTGACTATCATTTCGAGAGCGTCAATCACATTTGACCTTGTTGTCTTTGACTTAATATTTGCAGCCGTTGATTTTTCTGCTTCCAGCTGTTTAGTAACCTGATTTATGTTAAAACCTGAAGGAATCATCACGGTGACTAACTGCGTGTGCCTGCCACGCTTTGCCTCCAGCTCTTCAATTACTTCTTCCAGCTCGTTTTTCTGTTTCTCGTCCATGTGTATTTTTAAGAGAGAGGGAGAGGGTTAATAAAGATTAGGTTAAACGAATTCAATGCTGAAGTTTCCTTCCTTGATTTCCTGGGCTGTTATGACTGATTTTACATCATCCAGGACTTTTGCCAGCAGTTTATGGTCTGATTTTGGAAGGGTTAAAACAACAGGAGCTTTCATTGATTTTTTTGCTTCTGATTTTGCCTGTCTGGCTGCAGTGATTATTTCTATCATTCTGTTCCAGACTTTATCATCTTCCTTCCTCTTGCTTAGGCTAATTTTTTTCGGCCAGGAAGAGACATGAATTGACTTTTCTTTCTCATATTTCCTGAAATGCTGCTGATAAATTTCTTCTGTTATGAAAGGAGTTATCGGGGCCATCAATTTTGTAACTGCCAACAGTGAGTTATATAGGGTGTAAAATGCAGATTCTTTCTCTTTTTTTGTCCCATTGTAAACGCGATTTTTAACGATTTCCAGATAGTTGTCAGCAAAGGTTTTCCAGAAGAAATTTTCTGCCTCTGATTTTGCTTTTATATAGTTATATTCTTCAAATGCAGATGTGGCGGAATCTATTGTCCTGTTCAGCTGCTGCAGTAATAATCTGTCAGTTTCATGGAGTTTTGCTTTCTTTTGGTGCTTGAGATTCATAAAAACAAAATTGGATGCATTAATTATTTTATTTACAAATCTTTTTCCCGTAATCACATCCTTTTCCTGATAGTCTGAATCTTCGCCGAGTTTTGACGCAGCGGCTGCATATCTTAATGAGTCCGCTCCCGATTCTTCAGTTATTGCTTTTGGCCTGATTATGTTCCCTTTAGATTTTGACATCTTCTCCCCGCCGAGTGTCACAAAGCCTGAAATTATTGTGTCTTTCCATGGAATTTTATTTTCATGGTATAATGAACGGACTATTGTGTAAAATGCCCAGGTTCTTATTATATCATGAGCTTGCGGCCTTAGCGAGTAGGGCAGTTTTATTTTGTTATTTGCCAAGGAAGAAGCTATTTGGGGCGTTAAAGAGGATGTTGCCCAGGTGTCAAGAACTTTTGTTTCAGGCTCAGCTTTTGCCCCGCACTTATTGCAGAATTTTTCTTTTTGCACAGGGTCTATCGGAAGCTCTTCAGGCTTTGCGGGGATAACATGATTGCAGGCTTTGCAGTGCCATAGAGGGATAGGTATTCCAAAATGCCTTTCTCTGGAAATAGACCAATCCCATTCAAGGCCGTGAATCCAGTTTTCGTACCTTTTCTGCATATGTTCAGGATACCAATTGATTTTCTTTCCCTGCTCAATGAGTTTTTTCTTTTTATCTAAAATTTTTATGAACCATTGTTCTACAGGGAGAAATTCTATTTCTTTTCCTGACTTTTCATAGACATTTGTTACGTGTTTTACTCTTTCCTGCTTTATTATTAAATCTCGGTTTTTCAGGTCTTCTAATATTCTGGCTCTTGCTTCTTTTATTGGCAGCTCGTAGCCAGGAACATTGATTTTTCCGTCTTTGGTAATTATAATTTTAGGAGGCAGGTTGTGCTTCTTTACAGCTTCAACATCATTCTTGTCGCCGTAAGAACAAATCATCAACGCTCCCGTGCCTTTTTCCATGTCTGCATGAGTATCTGCAAGAATTGGGACTTTGTTATTAAATATTGGAACTGTTGCCTGTTTTCCTATTAACTGCTTGTATCTTTTATCTTTTGGATTTACAAATATTGCAAGGCATGCAGGCAATAATTCCGGGCGGGTTGTGGCTATTGGTAAAATCTTTCCATCTGCCTGGAATTTTATTGTTGTGAAAAGAGACTCTTTTTCCTTGTCTTCCAGTTCTGCCTGTGCGACCGGAGTCTGAAATTCTGTGTCCCAGAGTGTAGGGAAATCAGCCTTGTATATTAATCCACTTTTATATAACTCAAGGAATATTTTTTGAGATATTTTTCTTGAGTTGCCGTCTATTGTTGAATAATATAAATCGTAATCACACGATATTCCTATGTCTTTCCAGCCTTGCACGAATTCAGGGGTTATTTCTTTCAGGGTTTTCAGGCATAATGAAATGAAATCTTCTCTTGAGAAGTCCTTGCTTTTTACCCCTTTTAGCTTTTGAATTAATTTTTCTGTTGGCAGGCCATTGTCGTCTGTTCCGAATGGGTAGAATATGTTAAACCCTGACATTCTTTTGAATCTTGCTATGAAATCCTGCTGTGAATAAGAGTAGGCATGGCCTATGTGCATTTCTCCTGAAACCGTTGGAGGAGGTGTGTCTATTGAGAATATTTTTTTCTTTGAATTCCTGTCAAATGAGTAAATTTTTTCCTTTTCCCAATAATTTAGCCAGTGTTTTTCCAGATTCTTTGTTTCTATTGGAGCCATGATTATGATACGCAGGAAGGTATTAAAAAGATTTAGGATTCTATCTTTTATGGACAAAAGGAGATATTTCCTTAAGGTATTTAAGAAAGCTGAAAAGAAATATGGCAAACATGACAAAAGGTTGGCAGGAGAGGGCTGGGGTGCTGACTGGAAGACCCTTATTGCTACAATTATGTCAGCCCAGAGTAGAGATGAGACTACTATTCCTATTGCTGAAAAATTGTTCAGGAAATACAAAAGTCTGAAGAGCCTGGCTCGGGCGAACTATGGGGATGTTTTGCGTATTTTTAAGAGCCTGAATTATAATAGAACGAAGGCGAAGAACGTCATTGCAGCAGCTAAATTCATTATCTCGGAATTTCATGGAAAAATACCTGATAAAATCGAAGAATTGGTAAAGATTCCGGGCGTTGGAAGGAAGACAGCTAATCTTGTCATCACGGAATGCCATGATAAAGAAGGGGTGTGTATAGACACTCATTGTCATCGTATTTTGAATGTATTGGGCATCGTCCATACAAAGAATCCACTTCAGACTGAAATGGAAATTAGGAAAATTGCCCCGAGGGAATATTGGTCAAGATTAAACCGAATTCTGGTTCTTTGGGGTAAAGAAATAAGAGGGCATGATAAAAATAAAATTTTGGCTAAATTAGATGAACCTACTTCCTGATTAGGTTATCTAATCTTTCCGATTTCTTTCTTGAGGTGAAACCAATTTTATTTTGAAATTCCGTAAAATTTTTCTTTCCATAAATGTTAAAATAATATCTCTGCTTATTTCTTTTTATGTAAGAAAATATTTCTGAGGAGGATATCTCAAATTCTTCCAATAGTTTTTTTAGTAAGGCCAGCATTTCCTTCCTATCCTGAAATATTCTAATATATGATCTTTTGTCTACAGAACCTTCATCATCATAAATCGCCCTTATTAGACCGATCTTAAAATTCTTGTTGGCAGACATAATTTTTCTTGTAATATACTTATTTTTACCAACTGCGAAATTATCAAATAAATTGTTCAAGATTAATCCACAGATAGTTGGATAAAATAAACTGCAATTTCTTCCCTCTATTGTATCTTCTATCCGATTCAACTTACGATCCCAAGAAGTATTTCCAAAATCCGCCTTTTTTTGCATCCAAATCCTTGGTTCTATACCAAATATTTGCTTCATATAATGTCTAAATTCTTCTAACAGTTCTTTATTTGAATTGGAGAAAGCTATCTGCTTATATCTTACATCTATAGAGCCATCACCTAAGATGTGCCCGATTATTGAACCAAGGCCTCTATTAATTTCAATAGGAAATACTGGCCTTATTTCTCCTTTAGCTTGACCAGACTTTATAGAGATTATTTTTGTCTCTACGTCTTCCCATTCCGTTTCTGACATCTCAACAATTTTTTTAAGTTTCTCCAAACGAATCGTCTTATCATAAGATATCCACCCATATATTGTTGTGCAATACTTTACTCCTTTGGTTAATTTCATATCTAAACTTTCAATCAAGCCTAGATTATAGTGTGGTTTCTCATTGTTACATAACCTTTCTAAAATAGCTTTTAAGAACTCTCTTTCGATTTTAACATGAAAATAACTGAAATTATCTGCTAAATCTTTTAATCCAATTTTGTCTTTTACCACGTATGTTTAATGAAGGAAGATATTTAATTTTTTCTAACACACGTTTATAGAATATTAGATAGGAACAAGGAAAGATTTTTAAGGAAGCTTGAAGAGTAAGAAATATGGCAGACAATAAGATACAGGTGCCCGGAGTTTTCGGTGGGCTGATGAGATATGATGAGGGGTATAAGAGCAAGTTCATGTTAAATCCAGGGGCGGTGATAGGGTTTATTTTGGCAATAATTGTTATTGTGATTGGGCTGAAGATATTCTGGCCTGTAGCTTAAAATGGATGGAAGAGACTTAAGGGAATTACAGGAATCTGATGCCGTGCCAAATGCGTTTTCAGCTCTTGTTTCCGGAGGGAAGCTGGGATATAAGACTATCATCCAAAAGGATAAGAAGAAGCCTGTTTGCCAGGGATGCAACAAATATCTTTCAGGTGATGAGAAGTTCTGCCCTGAATGCGGGACGAAGGTTGAGATTAAGGAGTGATTTAATGGCAAAAAATAAGGTAAATGCAGGTGTTGGGGTTTTGATTCTGAAAAATGGAAAGATTCTGCTTGGCAAAAGACACGAAGACCCGGATAAGGCAGATTCTGAACTGCACGGAGAAGGTACATGGACTATGCCGGGGGGGAGCATAGAAATTGGGGAAGAATTTGAACAGACCGCAATGAGAGAAGCAGAAGAGGAAACGGGTTTGAATTTGAAAAGCGTAAAAATTATTTGTGTCAATAACGACAAAAATGAACATGCCCATTTTGTTACAATCGGGCTGTTATGTGAAAATTTTGAAGGAGAGCCGAAAGTCAAGGAACCTGACGAGATAACCGAGTGGAAATGGTTTGCTCTTGATAATCTGCCAAAACCTTTATATTTTCCTAGTGAGAGGGTCTTAGAATGTTATTTAAAGAAGGAGTTTTATATTAAAAGATGATACCTGGACTTGGAAAAATGGACCCTAAAAAACTGCAGGGGATGATGTCAAAGATGGGCATCAAGCAGGAAGAGATTGAGGCAAAGAGAGTTATAATTGAAAGGGATTCCGGAAATATCATTATTGATAACCCGAGCGTGATGAAGACAGAGATGCATGGACAGGTGAGCTGGCAAGTCACAGGAAGTGTCGCTGAAGAGCCTGATTTCTCGCAGGAAGATATAGATATGATAATGGAAAAGACAGGAAGGCCGGAGGATGAGGTTAGAAAGATTCTGGAAGAGACAGGAGACATAGCAGAGTCTATTGTCAGGTTAAGTGAGTAAAAGATGTACGTTCCTGAAAAAGAGATATTGGATAAGTATGCTGATGTTCTTGTGAAGTTTGCTTTGAATAGTGGGGCTGGAATCCAAAAAGGAGAGGTTGTTTTTTTGCAGGTTCCTGAGGTTGCTAAACCTTTACTTATTTCTCTGAGAAGGGCGGTTCTTGAGGCAGGAGGTAATCCGATTATTAACTATCTTCCGGATGATGTTGCAAGAGATTTCTATGAGTTAGCTAGTGATGAACAATTGGATTTTTTCCCTGGTAAATATTTGAAGGGAGCCGTTGATGAGATGGATCATGCTATTTCTATTATTGCAGATACAAATAAGAAAGAGCTTGAGGGAATAAGTCCTGGGAAAATAATGAGAAGAAGTAAAGCGTATAAACCTTTCCAGGATTGGAGAAGGGATAAGGAGAACAAAGGCAAGTTTACATGGACCCTGGCCTTATATGGGACTGAAGCTTCTGCCAGGGAGGCGGGATTGAGCTTAGAAAGCTATTGGCAGGAGATAATCAATGCATGTTTCCTGAATGAAAATAATCCTGTTAAAAAATGGAAAGAAGTGTTTGAAGAGGTTGAGAGGACAAGGGCTGCATTGAGTGAGCTTGAGATTGAAAAATTAAAGGTCAAAGGAGAGGGGATTGATTTTATTATAGGAATTGGAAAGAACAGGAAGTGGCTTGGAGGAAGCGGGAGAAATATTCCCAGCTTTGAAGTTTTCATAAGCCCGGATAATAGAATTGCTGAAGGAAAATTGAGATTTAATCAGCCTTTATACAGGTATGGGAATATTGTCAAAGGAATTGAATTGGAGTTTAAGAAAGGAAAAGTGGTGAATGTTTATGCTGATAAGGGGCTTGATGTGCTTAAGGAGATGATTAAAGTTGAGGGGGCGGATAGGATAGGCGAATTCTCCCTGACAGATGTGAGGCTTTCCAGAATAAAAAAGTTTATGGCTGAAACCCTGTACGATGAAAATATAGGGGGGGACTTCGGGAACATACATATTGCTTTAGGAGAGGCCTACAAAGAGTCTTATCCGGGAAAAGCGGATAAGGTAAGTAAGAGAGAATGGGCTGAAATGGGCTATAATGAGTCTGCTGTACATACGGATATGGTCTCAACTGAAGATAAGGAAGTTACTGCTATTTTGGCTGATGGAAGTGAAAAATTAATCTATAAGAGTGGTAAATTTTTGCTTTAGTTGCTGGTTTCACTCAATAGTAGGAAGTAGAAAAAATTAGAAAGGTATAAATACCTTATTAGCTTCGGAAAGTATGCTTCTATGAGGGGTGGTTTTTGGTAATGGACAACGTTATAAAGGAGAAAATAAGCGCAGATCATTTATTATATGTCAGTCTGAAGTACACAAAAACTTGTGACGTAATTATTAATCTGCTTCTAAGATGGAAGGTAATGATAGAATTGGCTACGGAAGAGCTTATAAAAAAGGCAAAGAAAAATAAGAAATGGAAGGCTGTTCCAGAAGCGCCAAGGGCTAAATTAATCCAGCTGAAGAAAATTTATGCTGATGAGCCGGTTGTTTTTGAAACCTTGGAGCTATATGAAATGTTTAGGGACATTGAAAAGCTTGAGAAAGTCAGAGAAAGCGAGTTTAGGAAGGGAGTCAATCTTAAAGTCACGTATGGGGGAAAGATTATAAGCATAAACCTCGATAAATTGAAGGAATATTCGGATTTGTTAGAAAAGTTTATAAGCTATCTCAAATAATTCTCTTTTACTTGACAAGTTTGCAAATGGTGAGACTAATATCAGTTATTTCAGGGAAGGGAGGGGTTGGGAAGACTACTACTTCTATTAACCTCGGTACTGCTCTGAACTTTTTTGGGAAGGATGTGATAATCGCAGATGCAAATCTTACGACTCCAAACCTTGGACTGCATATTGGTGTTCCAATTGTTCCTGTCAGCCTTAATCATGTTTTGGCTGGGAAAGCGAGGATAGGCGATGCAATTTATGAACATGAATCAGGAACAAGAATCATTCCCGGGTCTTTGTCAGTAAAGGATCTTAAAAGCATAGACCACGGGAAACTGAAGGAAGTTGCGAAGAAGCTCAAAAAAATGTCAAATGATTTTATTATTTATGATGGCGCTTCTGGTCTTGGGGAGGAGGCAATAGGAAGCATAGAGGCCGCAGATGATATAATAATTGTAACTAATCCGGAAGTTCCTGCGGTAACTGATGCTTTGAAGGCAATAAAATTTATAGAAGGCATGGGAAAGAACATAATGGGAGTCATTGTCACAAGAGTTGGAGGCAGGAAAAGCGAGATGACTATAGGTAACATAAAAGATATTCTTGAAATCCCTGTTCTTGGGGTGATTCCTGAAGACAGAAATATGCAGACTGCGCTTGCGAAGAAGGATTCTATTGTCCATGTGAGCCCTAATTCAAGGGCGGCTCTGGCTTATAAGAAAATTGCTGCTAAAATTGCGGGCGTCAGATACAGGGAGCCTAATCTTTTAGTGAGAATGTTTGCAAGATAAATGAAAAGAAAATCTGACAGATTGTATCTGCGGCTGATTCTTCTTTTAGTTGTTGTCCTTGCATTTTTGATTATTGCGAAAGGATTGGAGAACGGATTTTATTCAGGGAGCAACAGGGAAACAGGGTTTGCAGAACTTACATCCCCAAGCGCTGGTTGTTTCATAGATTTTGATTCCCAGTTTGTGATTAATAGTGAGGCTTCTTTCAGGGATTTGCAGAACACAAGATTAAGCAGGTGCTATAATTTATCTGATTGGGAATACGATTCGTCTAAGACTCTTCTTGGAAAGAAGATAGAAGCCAGCGGATGCAGCTACGAAATGGAAAAAAGAATTATCAGAAATGACATAGTAAAGAAGGCTGCCTTCGAGATTGACTTACACACAGAAGGAGAGTGTGATGAGGTGCTTTTGTCTTATTATGAAATACTCTCTGTTGATAAGATTCCTGTTGATTATGAGGTAATCTTTGAACTGAAAGAGGATTAACTTATCCTTGTTCCTTCATCCATTTCCTTTTCCGGCTGAAGTATAGATACTGATTTTTTATCATTTGACACTGCTGCAAGGAGCATTCCTTCACTTTCAACCCCCCTTATTTTCGTGCCTTTCAGATTTACTATGAAAATGGCCTTCTTGCCTTCAAGCTCTTCTTTTTTATAGTGCTCTTTTAATCCTGCAACTATAAGCTTGTCTTCGTCTTCTCCTATGTCTACAATAAGGACGTAAAGCTTGTCTGCATCCGGATGGTCTTCTACTTTTACTATTGTACCCACTCTTATGTCAAGTTTCCTGAAATCTTCTATTGGTATTTCTGTCATTTTATCTTTTCAAATAGGATTGGGGCTTTTTTAATTTTTGTTGTTTTCAGCGGCTTGTTTAAAGAATCAAGAGATATCTTAAAGTTGAATATTCCGGCAATTTTTTCGGATGTTTCCGGGATGAATGGGTAGAGAAGGATGGCTGAATCCTTTATTGCATTGGATGCCTGATAGATCACTTTGGAATCGTGGGTTTCCCATGGCTTTTCTTTCTGGATAAATTCGTTTGTTTTATCAATAAATGCAAAGATTTCGTAAATTGCCCTGTCAAACTTTAAATCTTCAATATAATCTTTTGTTTTCTTAATGACTTTTTTTGAATCTATTGCTTTTGCTTTTTCCAGACCGTATTTTTCTGCGAGTGCTGAAACTCTGCTTACTAAATTCCCGAGCTTGTTTGCAAGCTCATTGTTATGCCTTTCTATTAGCATCTCTTTTGAAAAGTCGCCATCGTCCCCGAAAGAAGTTTCCCTTAGAAGGAAATAGCGCGCAGAATCTGTGCCTGCTATATCTGCCAGCTCTTTTATTTTAATCGCATTTCCTGCTGTTTTAGACATTTTCTCCCCGTTAACTGTCCACCATCCATGGGCGAATATCTTTTTTGGCATCTTTATTCCGGCTGATTTGAGGATAGCAGGCCAGTAAACTGCGTGAAACCAGAGGATATCTTTTCCGACTAAATGGATATCTGCCGGCCAGAACTTTTCCCTCCCCTTTTCTTTTGTTGCTGAATAATAATTTAATAATGCATCAAACCAGACGTATGAAAAGTGCTTCTTATCAAATGGAAGGGGAATGCCCCAGTTGAAGGATGTTCTTGATATTGAGAGGTCATGCAGGCCTTCTTTTACCCTGTTTATTATTTCCTTTCTTCTTTTATCCGGGGATATAAATTGAGGATTATTCCTGTATAAATCCAAAAGAAATGGCTGGTATTTTGAGAGCCTGAAGAAATAACTTTCTTCTTTTAATTTCTCAAGAGGCCTTTTATGGATTGGACAGCAGTTATCTATTGAATCTTTTTCCGTGTAATAAGCTTCGCACGCGGTACAATAAAGGCCCTCATATTCCCCCTTGTATATGTCGCCTTTGTCATGAACTCTCTGCAATATTTCCTGAACAATTTTTTCATGGTCCTTGTCTGTTGTTCTTATGAACCTATCATAATCTATATTCAATAATTGCCAGGCTTTTTTGAATTCCGGAATCAATTTATCTGCGAACTCTTTTGGGGTGAGCTTTGATTTTTCAGCAGCTTCAGCTATCTTTTTTCCGTGCTCATCTGTGCCTGTAAGAAAAAAGGTTTCTTTTCCCTGAAGCTTGTTCCATCTATTCAGGACATCTGCCGCAATTGTTGTATATGCATGCCCAATGTGGGGGACATCATTAGGATAGTATATGGGAGTGGTTACGTAATATTTTGCCAT
>Ga0210043_1000098_pt1 | contig 95814 bp, 87 predicted proteins | sample CryGeymet201501t_FD_183990 | JGI IMG/M metagenome (GOLD analysis project Ga0210043, IMG submission 183990) | Groundwater microbial communities from Crystal Geyser aquifers in Utah, USA - Crystal Geyser metaG 2015-01t (SPAdes) (version 2) | ecosystem: Environmental > Aquatic > Deep subsurface >... | reverse complement strand
AATATTTGTTGGTTGGGATTTTCTGGCTTACGGTATGTATTATAAAAACTGGGGAAGGCAATAGGCATAGGAGGAGACCAGTATTGACTATTTTTTTGGCTCTTATAGAGTGGTGCGCGGTTGTATACCTTATCCATCTTATCTTTGTAAGCAGTCTGTAGCTTGGACATTTTATACTCATATTCTTTTCTACTTTCAGAAGATTTGATTATGGCTTGGGATTTAGCTTCCATTTCTTTTTTGAGTTGGGAAGTTAATTCATCTTCACCAAAATTCCCAAAAATAAATAACTCATTCCCACCAGGCAGTGCAGAAATTACAGCAGAAGGCATATTGTTATTTAGAGGAGCTTCCATCTGCCAACCTGGCTTCCAAAAGCCTAAATCGTCTTTTTCAGTAGTCCATACTTTTTGTGTAGATCTTGCTGATGATACACTTTTTGTTAGTGTAGTCCAAAATAATTTATTTCCATCTGGTGTAACTTGAGGATTGAAAGAGAATTCTCCCTTATAAACATATTTTGGAATTCTTTTAAAAGTCCAATCTGGTATATTTTTCTCATCAAGAAATGGTTCGGGATCATATCTAAGCGGTTTGCATTTCTTTCCAATTTTTTGACAAAGTATTCTTACTCTTGTATTGCTAAGTTCGGAGAATTCACGAGAGAATCCATGTGTTGATAGTTCTAATATACCATCAGCGGTTCTTAGCATTAAGCCTGAATTGAGCAAAGTTCCTTTTGCAATGAATTGGCTATCATTTGCTGAAATTGAAAATACAGTTAAAAATGATAAGCAGATCGCAAAGATTTGAAAGACCTTCATAGTGGTATTTTCGGTCTTTTTCAGCTTTTGCTTGATAGAAACCATTTGGCATCAGAGTTCAGTTTTAGAAAATGGCTCTATGATAAGCGCAACTGGAATTACGATGAATTATGGCAAGAAAACCTTATTTGATGGGGTTTCTATCAATTTCAAGCCAGCTTGTAGGTACGGTTTGATCGGAGCAAACGGTTCTGGTAAATCAACTTTTATGAAGATCCTTGCCGGACTCGATCAACCTTCTGCTGGTTCTGTGGCGGTTGATAAGGGAAAAATTGTAGGCTATCTTAAACAAGATCATTATGAATACGAAAATGAAACTGTAATTAATACAGTTATGATGGGAAATCCTGAACTTTGGAAGGTTTCTCAAGAACGCGATTTGCTTTACTCCAAAGAGAGTATGACTGACGAGGAAGGAATTAGGGTAAGTGAGTTAGAAGAACAATTTGCTGACCTTGATGGTTATGAAGCTGAGTCAAGAGCGGGCGAACTATTGGAAGGTTTGGGAATCCCTACAACTGTCCACACACAAAATCTCTCAACTTTAACAGGTGGGTTTAAATTAAGAGTTCTACTCGCACAAGTTCTTTTTCAAATGCCCGACGTGCTCTTGTTAGATGAGCCTACCAACCACTTAGATATCAAAACTATCTATTGGCTAGAAAGCTTTCTTAAGAATTATGAGGGAGTTGTAATTGTAATCTCCCACGATAGACATTTTATAAATTCAGTTTCAACTCATGTGGCTGATTTAGATTATAGCACAATTCGAGTCTATCCTGGAAATTATGATGATTACATGATGGCATCTGAACAAGCCAGAGAGCAGCTGTTAAATGATAATAAACGTAAGAAAGAAAAAATTGCTGAACTGCAAGAATTCGTAAGTCGATTTTCTGCAAATGCTTCCAAATCAAAACAGGCTACTTCAAGAGCTAAGCAGATTGACAAGATTAAAGCAGACTTTTCTGATATAAAGCCGTCATCTAGGGTTTCACCTTATATCCGTTTTAAGGCAAATAAAGTTCTTGGAAAGGATGTGATTGATGCTACCAATATTACTAAAAAATACGATAAGCCTGTAATAGAAAATATTTCTATTAATATAGGAAAAGGCGAGAAGGTCGGGATAGTTGGAACCAATGGTGTGGGTAAGACAACTCTACTGAAGATGCTACTTAAGAAACTCGAACCTGATTCTGGAACTGTAAAATGGGGCGATTCAGTCGAGGCCTCTTATTTTCCACAAGATCATAGAGACGGAATTGAAAAAGACGCTGATACCTTGGTTGAATGGTTGCTCCGTTATGCGCAACCAGGAACAGAAGTCCAAGACATACGTGCAATTTTAGGAAGAATGCTATTCAGTGGTGATATGGCGACTAAATCAACCTCGGTTCTATCTGGGGGGGAGAAGTCCCGGATGATCATTGGAAGAATGATTATTGCTGGTGATAATGTGATCGCTCTTGATGAGCCGACCAATCACTTAGATTTAGAATCCATTGAAGCACTGAACTACGCTCTTTCTATTTTTGAGGGAACAGTAATCTTAGTATCGCATGATAGAGAATTCATTTCTTCCTTATGTACAAGGATTATTGAAGTTTCTCCAGGACAGATTATTGATTTCAAAGGAACTTATGAAGAATTCTTAGATAGAGAAGGTGCTGAGTTCTACAAACGCCTAACAGGTGGCCCAGTACTTTCTGCTAAATAATCTACGAATTTTTGAAGAGCCTGTGCTCGGTGAGAGATATTATTTTTTGCCTCTAAGCTAATCGCTGAAAAGCATTTTCCTAGAGGCGGATAAAAGAAGATAGGATCATAGCCAAATCCATTTCCAGATAAATCATATTCATCTGCTATTTCTCCAGATACTCTTCCCTCAAAGCTGATAGTTCCTTCCTCCGTTGTAAATGAAAGAACACAATCAAAATGTGCGAATCGGTTTGGAATACTTTTCATCTCTTGCAAAAGTTTCAAAGCCCTATCCTTATCCGTAAGACCCTCACCCCCGTATCTTGCAGAATAGATTCCAGGTCTTCCATCCAAAGCGTCTACTGAAATTCCACTATCATCTGCTAGACTGGGTATTCCCGTTAGGGCAAAAAGTGCCTTTGATTTAATGGCAGAGTTCTCAGCGAAAGTTAATCCATCTTCCATTGGTGAGAAAGAAGAAATTCCACAATCATTTGGGCTGTAGATTTCCGGAGGAGATGAAATGCGACTAGAAGAGAGTAGCTCTTTCAATTCATGGATTTTATGAGCGTTGCCCGTTGCTAGCGCTAATTGGGAGATCAATATTTCTTATTAATAATTCTCAGAAGCCGTTTCTACGGATTCATAGATTTTAAAAACCTTATCCAGCATTGTGATTTCGAAGACTTGGCGGATGTCCTCATCAGTAATAACGATCCGAACATCACCTTCCTGAGATCGAAGCTTTCTTTTTAGTGTAACTAATACACCTAAGGCGGATGAGCAAATGTGATGGACTTTTGTAAAATCGAGGATGATTTTCTTGCCCGTAAAAATATTGGATTGAATAAAATCTTGGTCCATAATTTCAGAATCTTTACGTAAAATTGCACCTTGGAATTTTAATACACGTATGTCTGAATGTGAGTCTATTTTCATAATTCAATCCCTTCTGTTTTTCTTGTAGCTGATACAACTACCACGGACTCAGCCCCGTGTTCGAGAAGTAACCGAGCAATCTCATTTGAGCTAGCTCCGGTTGTAAATACATCATCTATCAATACTAACGTGGGTTTATTAATAATTCTAGCATTTTTTTTTATTTTAAACGCTTCTTTTGCATGAAAAAATCGTTCTTTTCTACCCTGAGCTGATTGGTGTTTATGGGATATCTTTTCAAGAATAGGTAGGATTGGTATGTTTAATTTGCGATTTAAGCGAGATAATAGGCTATTAGTAGCAAAAAACGGACGTTTTGACCAAGAAGATTTATGAGAAGGCACTGGAATCAGGGCAGAGGGCTGATAATTTTTGAGTTCCTTTACAATAGAACCAATTCCCATGGAAAAATAGCGAGAGCATTGCTTTTTTTGTTTCATTTTCAATTGGTTCATTAAATTTTTTTCCATTTCTTTTCTTCTTAGTAAAAAGTATGCTGAATGGAAAAATACATTTCTAGATTCGCAGTATTTACATATAGATTCACCAGAAAGGAATGTCTTACATTTCGGACAAAATTCGCTACTGAAATTGGGATAGAGCTCTAAATTCACTTTCAAGCAGGTCTTACACAAAGAAGTAATTTCAGCACTCAAATCCTCTTTACCACAGTTCTCACAAAATTGAGGAAGGAAGAATTGAATCATTTTATTAGAAGATCTTTCAAGATGTAAAAAAAATTTACTAAGCATACAACCTGAGGTCTGATTTTACATCTTCCAAGCAAAAAAAAAGAGCAACATTAGTTGCTCTTTTTATAAATCTAAAGTTAAGTTTTAGAAAATTAATTCTTTTCTTCTACTATCTTTTTGATTTCTGAAGATGGTGGATTCACATCAACTAGGAATTTAATTGATTTTACTTCACTTTCGTTCCCTACGTTGTCAATTCCTTTTGCTTCAATTGTGTGTTCGCCTTGAGCGTCTACAATGATTCCTTCTACATATGGTCTGAAGTCAGATTCACCATCAACTTTGATAAGAGTTCGTCTAACACCAGATTCACCATCAAATGCTCTGATTTGAAAAGTGTTTCCTTTCTTAGAGTAAGTCTTACCATCAATGTCAACTAGAGGAACATTAGGAATGATTTCCACAACGGGAGGCTTGTTGTCAATGATTACAGCAACACTGGATTCTCTGCTTTTGTTACCAGAGTTATCAGTTGCAGAATATCGAATCAAGTTAGATCCATCTTTCTCAACACGGATTGGGTTATCCTGAGCATAAGCTGCAGTTTCCCCATCATTGATTGCGTATTCAATAGCACCCACACCTGATAAAGAATCTTCTGCTTTGAAAGTAAAAGTATTATTCTTAGATGTGTAATTTGCACCTTGAGTTATGAAAAGTGGTTCAGTTGGAACTATAACTACACTTGGTGGAGAATTATCTACAACTACTGTTAATAGTTTAGATGGTTCAATATTACCAGCTCTGTCTACAGATCTGTAAGTCAATTGAGCAATTCCTTCTTGGGAAATGATAATTGGCTTAGAATATTTAATGAATTCACCATTATTAATTCTGTACTCAATGTAATCTACCATAGAGGAATCATCTTGAGCTTTCAATTCAAAAGAAGTCTTAGAATTGATAAACAATTCATTACCTGCTTCGATTGATTCTGATGTGCTAGATGATGCAGTAGAAGAAGATGATTCAGAAGTAGTTGCTGATCTTCCAGTTGAAGTCGAAGTTGTGCTAGGCTTCAGCGCTGGTTCAGTACTTTCTTTTGGTTCACCTGTTGCTGATCCTGCTTCCGATGTAGCTTTTGGTTGAGCTCCATCTTCAAGATTCTCATTGTCTTGTGCGGAAAGGGTTAAGGATGCGAAAACCAAGGCTAACGCTGTAATTCTTTTGATCGCGGACACCGCCATTCTATTTGTCTCCTATGGAATAATTGGTATGAAAAATAAATTTTCTCAATTTTCTTATAATACAGCCTTGGGAAAGGTTCTTGTCAACCGATACTTTTGAAAAATATGGTTAGATTTGTTTTTTTTTCACTTTTAGGGGCTTTTGCTTGCTTTTCAGTATTTGCCCAAGCCAGTCAAGACGAATGGAAAAAAGTAATTTTTAAAACATATACAATTTTAGATTTTGAAACTATTTTAATGAGTAAGGATAATTGGAGGGTTCGCAAATACAAGGATGATCCATTACCAGAAGTCTACCTTAGCCAGAATATTACTGCTCCCATACCAGGTTCAAGGAAAGCCTTGCTCTTTCGGTTTACTGAACTCACCAACTATCCTTTAGAATTTATCTTTTCAGAACCTGTCGAATTCCAAGAAACCATCCAAGAAATGGAATTTCCTATCTATTCGAGTAAATCTTCTGGCACTCTTTCCATAATTATGCAGACTTATGATTACAAGAATGTGAAAATCTTTCTAACCAATCTCAATTACCGAGGTTGGCAGAATAAAAAAGTAAATCTTTCTAGAAAAATGAACCAAAGCGATCCAGTACTCAATTCAAAACTTCCTCTAAGATTTATAGGATTTGTCTATGAACCAAATAATGTCTCGGATTCTATTAGTGAAATCTTAGTTGGTATTGATGACATCACAGCAACCACTCGCAAAAAATACCGAACCCTACCTGATCCAGCTTCTCTTCTCGAATGAAACTAAGTTGATTTCTTAGGCATTTCCCAGAAACTAGAAATGCATGAGTGATTTAGATTTTCCACTTTCCATTGCTCCCATGATGGAGTGGACCGACCGCCACTACCGCTTCCTCATGCGAAAAATTACAAAGAAAACAATCCTCTACACGGAAATGGTAACTGCAGAAGCAATCCTTCGCGGGAACCAAGATAAGCTTCTCGGAAAATCAGAGGATGGACCTTGCGTGCTCCAATTAGGTGGAGATAATCCTGAGAAAATTTTGCAAGCTTCTAAGATAGGCAGAGAATATGATTATGATGCTTTGAATCTTAATGTAGGTTGTCCCTCCGAGAGAGTCCAGAATGGAAGCTTCGGTGCCTGTCTCATGAAAGAGCCTAATCTTGTCGCCGAACTTATGCTAGCTATGAGAGAAGGTAGCGACCTACCTGTCTCCGTCAAACATAGAATTGGAGTCAATGGCTTAGAAAGTTATGATGACCTAGCTAGATTCGTACAAATTGTAAATGAAAAAGGTCAAACTGATCATTTCATTGTTCATGCTAGAATTGCGATCCTAGAAGGACTTAGTCCTTCTGAAAATAGAACCATTCCTCCACTCCGTTATGAGGATGTGTTCCGCTTGAAGAAAGATTTTCCAACTCTTCGAATTGAAATCAATGGTGGAATTAAAGATTTAAATATGGCGAAGCAATTGATAAATGCTGGCGTAGATGCTGTGATGATAGGACGTGCGGCTTACGAAAACCCTATGATCTTTCAATTTGCTGATCAATTTCAGTTGCTTAGTAAGCAAGATCAATCATCTTTGATCACTTCATTATCTGAAGCTAATGCAAAATTTAACAATTCGAATATTGCTAGTAATTCAAAAATAAATGGTAGCGATATGGTCGAGGCGAAAAGTCTAAGCCAAGGAATATTTCAGCAGGAAGCCTTTGTACAACCATATTTAGAATCATTTGATTGGGAATATTTGAATGAAGAAATAGAAAACTACCTCAATGATTGGGTTTCTAAAGGTGGAAAGATTCATACAGTTCTAAGACATGCCTTAGGTTTCTTCTATGGACAAAAGGGTGGAAGAGGATTTCGTCGTTATCTGAGTGAGAATATGCACAAATCGCCCAGTGATGTGAAGTTGTTTCGACAAGCCATGCAAGCCTCGGGTGTGGAGGTTTGATAGCTCCTAGTGATTATTAGGAACTATCAAACATTAGGCTGGAGAATTTATTTTAATTTATTTGCTTCCGCTCTGTAAAGTTTAGCATCCTCTTCAAATTTTGTAGCTAATTCTTCCATTTCCTCTTTACGATTGGATTGGTAAACTGCCTTCCCACCTTTAGTTGCGTTTGACATCTTCTTATATCGCTTTGCGAGAGCTTCGTGTTCGTTTGCGATTTTCAATAGATACTCACGAACGACTTGTTTTTGTTCGGGGGTCTCTGCTTTTTCAATAAGAACTCTTTCGATATCCTCGATTGCAAAAAGTTGGAAGCTGCTAACAAGCAGTATGCTTAAAAGTAATTTTTTCATTAGTTGTTTCTCCTTTATCGGTTAGACAAATGTGCGAAGAAAAAATCGTATTATTTATGTAATTTTTTTAAATATGTTTGAAAATTCGGGAAAAAATATTCGTAATTAAAGAAGGCAGTCTCAGTTCTAAAATATTAAGACATAATTATTTCGTCTGGGCGATTCTGTCCCTTTTTTAGCTCTGAACTTTAGGCTTGAAGGAAATATTTTAACCCGAAAAAGACAAAAAAGAACCCTTCAATCTGTTATAATTTTTTAATAGAAACAGAAATTTATTGAAAGAAAAAGAATTCTATCGTCTACTGAACATAGGATTAGTACTGGAAAAATCAATGGAACGGACTCCAAAATACAGTTTTAGATTTTTAGCTCTATTGCTGATTATGCTTTTTCATTTTGAGGGATGCGTGGCTTGGCCTGGTTTTACTGCTGCTTTTTCGTTACTTCAATCTGGGGGTTCTTCTAGTCCGCCTTTGCTTCTTTTTCCTGGATCCAATCAGTCTCAGGACAATCCAACTAGTTCAGACAACACTGCCAATATCATTCCCCCTGGGGAAGAAGTGATACCCATTACAATTACACCAGCCGCACCAGAATTGATCCTAGACCAAAGGTCAGGCTGGATGGTTGCAGAATCTGGAACCAAAATCAGCTTCCGCGTAAGGCTTTCCCGAATGCCCTCACAGAATGTTGAATTTACAAATATAACCCTATCCCAAATAGATGAAATTTCTTTAACTCCTTCTAGTTTGCAATTTACCCCAACCAATTGGAATGTAGATCAGCTAGTTGAGGTGCAAGGGCTTGCTGATTTTGTCCAAGACGGGAACCAATTGGTTGAGATCCATTTAAATCAAGCGGTAAGCTTGGATACAGATTTCCAAGGTCTAGGCGGTGGTCTTGTTACTGTAACCAATGTAGATTCTGACACAGCTGGTGTTAGCTTGAGTCCGATGAGTTCTGTTGTGGTTTCTGAATCGGGTTCTACACAATCCATTTCGGTGGTTTTAAACTCTAGACCGCTTGCAAATGTTAGCTTTCCAGTATTGATTTCTCATCCATCTGAGGTAAGTGCTAGCACAGGTACGATAGTTTTTACTTCCAGCAATTGGAACACAATTCAAAATATCGTATTGACAGGATTAGATGATTCTTTGGTAGATGGAGACAGAGCTTTTACCATTCAATTGGGAGCTGCAACAAGTACTGATCCTATATACAATGGAATGAGCTCAGGATCGGTGAGTGGAACCAATTTGGATAATGACACTGCAGGTATCCTCATACAGACTTTAAGTCCTTCACCCTGGTTAACCTCGGAATCTGGTGGCAGTATTTCTTTCACAGTTCGTTTGAATTCCCAGCCTAGTTCAGATGTTATACTATCCATATTTAGCCTTAGCCCCACAGAAGGGCAACCCTCGTCTTCTTCTATGACATTCACTGCTTCCAATTGGAATACAAATCAAAGTTTGGTTGTTACTGGACAAGATGATTCTGATATTGATGGCGATAAATTGTATACAGTTCAGCTCGCAGTTCATTCTAGTTTAGACAGCAATTATTCTAGCATATTACCACAGAGCTTAAGTTTTACAAATCTAGACAATGATACTGCGGGATTCGTCTTTCAAAACCATATTTCCAAATCAACTTCTGAAGATGGAACCAATGCTAGTTTTCAGATTAAGCTTAGATCTCGACCAACATCAAATGTAACAATCGACATAATTTCTTCTGATACCACCGAAGGAACAGTAAGTCCATCATCATTAGTGTTTACAAATTCAAATTGGAATTCTTTTAAAACTGTTACGATTACTGCAATTAATGAATCGCTAATTGATGGGGATCAGAATTATGAAATCCTATTCCCTTCAGTAACTAGCTCAGATACAAATTATGATAGTTTGGTGGTAGGTTCTGTTCCTATTGTAAACTTAGATGATGATACACCAGGAGTTATGTTTCTGAATGCAAGTTCGATGCTAACTACAGAGAGCAATGCAACTGGATGGACTTTTCAAGTTCGACTTAAGACTAAGCCCGCATCGAATGTGACTTTACCGTTGATTGCAGTTTCGAATGCCGAAGAAGGTTCTCTTTCATTAACTACTCTTGAATTTTCTCCTAGTGATTGGAACGTTCCAAGATCAATTAAAATAACACCTATCCGTGATTATATTGCAGATTCCGATCAAACTTATTCTATCGATTTCCAAAATGCACAAAGTTTAGATCCTTTGTATGATAATTTAGCGATTAGTTCTTTATCCGTTCTCAACAAGAATTCCGATACAAGAGGCTATATATACAATCCAAGTTCGCCTCTATTATTTGTCACTGATTCTGGAAGAGAGGATTCCTTTACGATTCGTTTGAATTCTAAACCCGAAGGAATTGTCCGCTTTCCGATTACTAGTTATGATACTGGGCAAATGTCAGTATTCAGTTCCTCGACTGTTGAATTTAATTCAACAAATTGGAATATTCCTGTTACAATCCAAGTTAAGGGTGTGGAAGATTTTGTGATCGATGGAACCAAATCAGCGAGATTGGGAATCGGCGTAGAATCTGGAGCAAGCAATGGCCCCTACTTTCCTGAATCTATAGCATCTGTTACAGATCCAAATTACGATACCTTAGCTCTAACTGACCGAAATGGGGGAACTCGAGGTGTGATAACAGTTCGAGCTTGTGATTCGGAATCTCTAGTTTCTATATGTGCGAACCGTGCTCCTACTTACAGAACATCAGAAGCAGGTGGAAGGATCAGTTTGTTTTATTCATTAGGTCAGGCTCCAGCGAGCGATGTAACTCTAACTATAGACTCAAGCGATCCTTCAGAAGGACAGCCAAATGTTTCTAGTTTAACTTTTACTCCATTGAATTGGAGAGATTTGCAAGAAGTTATAATTACAGGCCAAGATGATACATCAATTGATGGAACAGTGAATTATAGTCTGAATTATTCAACGACAAGTCTTGATGGTATTTTTCATGCACTCGCAATTGCTCCAACTGCTTTTCGAAATACGGACAATGATTCTGCAGGGATAGTTCTGAATGCATCCAATTCCTCGACCAATCCTTATTTTACAACTCGAGTGGCGGGTCCCAATCAAATTTTTAGTTTTAGCATTCGTCTTTCTGCTCAGCCGACTTCGACTGTGAGTTTTCCTTTGGAGTCTAATATGACAAACCAAGGTACAATCAATGTTTCCAGTCTTAGCTTTGATCCTAGCAATTGGAATACCCCGCAATGGGTCACAGTGACATCAGTAGACGATGGTTCTACTGCAATCCAAGATTATAAACTTATAGCAGGCACCTTTACCAGTTTAGATCCAAAATTTAATGTAATTTCGAATCAAAATATTTTTATGCGAAACCTAAGTCCAGGGTTTACAATTACACCACCAACTACACAAACAGGTGAATGGGGATTAACTTCTACATTTCGATTGAAATTGAACTCTCCACCAACGGACACAGTAACATTTCGATATTACAGTGAACTTGAAACAGAAGGTCTTCCTGCATCAGGCTCTAATATTGCTTCTTCTAATCCTCTCTATCCAGTAGGTTTGCCACCTGGAACGATTGTACGAAGTTTTACTAGAACAGCATCCAATTGGAACTCTAATTCGTCCTACACGGTTAGAGGTGTGGATGATGATCTATTAGATGGTGATCAGAGTTATCGAATTATTTTCCTTCCTGTTATAAGTAATGATTCTACTTATGATGGGCTTATACCCGATCCTGTCACATTTTCTAATATAGATAACGATTAGATTCTATTTTATTTCTTGCCTTTCTTTGTGCTTTTCAATTCAATAATCCTTGTCGAAAGGAGAGAGCATGGAAGACAAAATTTTAGCACAACCAGAAGCGAATCTTAGCAAAGAAGAAGAGAATAAAGTCCTAGAAATCAGCAATCAAATTCAATGGAAGGATCCCAATGAAATTCTCTCCTTCGGTTCTCAAGCACAGACTAAGGTTTCTGAGTTCGCAGATAAAGTTCTCTCTGAAATTAAAACTAAGGATGCCGGTTATGCTGGTGAACTTCTAAATAATTTATTGATTCATATCAAAGATTTGGATATAGGAAGCACTGGAGAAGGTGGAAACTCTATTTCCAAAATCCCTTTAATAGGCAAGCTATTCGACAAGACGCGCAGCATGATTGGTAAATTCGAAGATGTTCATTCCAAGATGGACAAAATTGTCGAAGAACTTCATACCGCTCGGCAATCCCTAACCAAAGATATTACTTTACTGCAAGCACTCTATGAGAAAAATCTAGAGTATTTCAAAGATTTACAGATATACATTCTTGCTGGAGAAAAGAAGACCAAGGAAATTGCAAATACCATCTTACCAGAGTTAAAAGCTAAGGCCGATGCAGATAAAGATCCGCTTTCCTCTCAAGTTTACCAAGATACAGTTCAGATTTTGGATCGATTTGAGAAAAAGATCCATGATCTAAAACTCAGTCGTATGCTATCACTTCAGACTGGGCCACAGATTCGTCTCGTTCAGAATGGGAATCAACTTCTCGTTGAGAAAATCCAAAGCTCTATATTAAATACAATCCCACTTTGGAAGAGCCAGGTGATTATTGCCTTGGGAATCTTTCGACAAAGGAAAGCTCTCGAAGCTCAGAAAGAAGTTTCCAAAACCACAAATGATCTCTTGCAGAAGAATGCGGAACTTCTCAAAATGGGAACAACCGAAATTGCCAAAGAATCTGAAAAGGGAATTGTTGAAATTGAAACACTCAAGAAAGTAAATACTATGTTAGTTGAAACTATCCAAGAAACACTCAAGATCCAAGAACAGGGAAGGGCGAAGCGAAGAGAGGCTGAAACTGAATTAATCAAACTAGAAAAAGAAGTAAAAACCAGTCTTCTCATCCAAAGATAAGAGTTCTTGAATGGCAGATAAGAAAGAGAAAACATCCCAGGACGCAGAAATAGATTTTTCCCATCCTAAAGAAGAATTGAAAGAAATTGGTAAAAATCTATGGAAGAAAGTTTCTCCTAATTCAGAAATTCCAACAGAGGAAAAATCCTGGGCAAGACGTGCTCATCTTACCACTCTTCTGTCCTATCCGGCAGCCTTACTGCCATTTGCTTTTCCCTTTGAGGCTCTAGCAAGTATTGGATTCCCATTCTTGGTTTGGTTGTCTAGGGGCAAAAGATCTTACTCAGGCAGACAGTCTTTAGAAGCCATGTATCTTCAGACTTTAATTGGACTTGGATTCTTAGGTTTTACGAATGCATTCTCACACGATCGTGTGCTTTTGGTCTTCTCTTATGGTTTCATGGTCATTTTACATTTACTCTTTCTAGGAATTGCTGTTGCTAAGACATCTTTAGGGAAAAATCACAATTACCCTTTTAGCTTCATACCTTTTCTATTCCGCAATTCAGTGCAAAATCGTCTTACTGTTGCTAAGGCTGAACTTGGTAAGAAAGAGGACTTCCAGGAATTTAAATCTATGTTAGATAAGATTGATCAAGTAAGATCCCTTGTCGACAAAACCTCTCAGAATTGGAAAGATGCATCATTAAGAAGCGAAGCTGAAGATTTCTCAAATAAATTGCAAAAGCTTAAATCGAAGTTAGAAGAGAAGCCAAGTTTCTATAAACAGATCAAGCAATATCTAAATTACTTCCCCGACACAACATCTCAAATATTGAAGCAATACAATCAATTGGATATTAGCTCTACAGATGATGAAGAAACTTCCAAAAGAAAAAATCAAATTCTAGAGCTACTACAACAAATTAATAAAACTACAGCTGATGTTCTAGGAAAATATGATTCAGCAAAAAGTTTTGCCTTAGATGTAGAAATCGAAGCTATGAAGAAAAATATCCAAATGGGTGGCTTTTGAAAAGACTATACTCAATCAATTTATAAATGATGTTAAAGAAAATAACTAGAATTGTGAATGATTTAATATTTCTTTGCTTCAACTTATAGATTTTCCACATATCTTTCTATGGCAATTGGTAATCCTCATGATCTATTTATTCGCAGGATATTCTCAAATAAAGAAGAGTCCATTGAATTTTTTAAAGCGACTTTTCCAGAAAATCTAGCAAAGCTTTTAGATTTATCAAATTTAGTTCACTGCAAAGAAAGCTTTATAGCAGATGAACATAAAGAGACTCGAACAGATCTACCATTCAAACTAAATTCCATTTCACTTAGAATTTATATGAATATCCTTCAAAAAATCCGTGTAGATCATATTCCATTTTTAACGAATCTTCGAATATCCTTAAAGGAGCTTCTCCAAGAAAAAGAAGATTATAAAAGAGTTGAAATTCTTACAATCTTATTGAATTATATCTTTAGTGCTAGAGACGATTCAGAAAAATACTATGACATAACAATTTTTGATGAAGTGGAGAGTGAGTATATGAATGTTCTTGAAAAGCTTAGACAAGAAGGAATAGAAAAAGGCAAGCTAGAAGGTAAACTGGAAAAAGCCATAGAAGATGCCCCTTTGATGAAGATAAAAGGCTATCCAATTTCAGATATACTAGAAATCACAGGTCTAACAAAGGCTTAACTCCGAGAGAATAAGATTTTAGATTAAATATTTGTCAGTGGATTTATACTCTATTCTTAATGATTCAAATTGTAAAAAAAATTCTATACGCTAGTAACCGTTCCCGTTTCTTTTTCCGATCGTAAAATGCAATTCTTAATATTATTTTAAAGATAACTCATGAACCCAGAATTTATTAAAGATATAAAACGATTTCTCGAGATGAGCCACCTTTCTCATTCCCCAGCAACTTCAACTGAAGAAGAGTTTGCAATGGATAGAGGCTGGTTAGATAAAAAACAAGTAGCAGATATCCAAGAGCGGAATAAGAAAGAGTTGCCTGAGCATATGAAGCGAATGAAATCACTGTGGAAATATATTCGAAAAACCTATCCTAAAGATTTGCAAGAATGGGTAAGTATGCAATATGAATATTTGGATAAGAAGATTCAAACCTCTATAGATGGGGAAGATGGAACCAAGCCTTCTGGAATTTTAGCTGATGTTTTCCAATCAAGTAAGGACCGCTTAAAAGCCCTACTCAAAGGTAAAATTTCTGATAAAGATTTATCATTAGTCTATAATGGATTAATGAAAATTAATCTTTAATAAGCTGATCCATCTTTATGGGTGAATTCCCATTTCCCTTCTGTATTTAATTTCGCTTGGATATCGTCATCTGGGTAAAATACAGAATCATTTGCGGACCGGTCACCAATCTCTAAATAAATAACATTTGAATCTGATTGATTGAGTAATTGATGAGCATCCCCTGTACCATAAGCAAAACCTGCACACATACCTGGAGATAGTTTTGTTTCTCCTTTGTTAGTGATTAGAGTCGGATTGCCCTCAATTATATAGATAAATTCATCCTGGGTCATATGACCGTGTCGCAGGGCAGATTTGCCCCCAGGAAATATAGTTGTGAGGTTGACTCCGAAATTGCTAAGACCAAAAAGATCCCCCAAGATACGTTTTTCTCGACTTTCCATTTGGGATGCAAAAGGCTCTGGGTAAATAGACTTTTTCTTACGTGGTTCAATGGATTTGCTGTCTACAGCAACTTTCCTATCTGATTCTAGCATAAAACCCTCTAAATCAAAATACTAATTGTTCAAGAATTCTATCAATCTTTTTGGATAAAAATTAAATTCGGAAAATGTAAAAAAAAAGGGAACAATGGTTTCCCTTGTTCCCTTTTTAACTATTCATTAGGAAATTAAGATTCTACTTCTGAACTGCCTTAGTTATACAGTTCCAGTATACCACGCAAGAATTAGCTCCTTTGTCATAACAAGCTGAGATTTGGTTGTAGTATTTTGCCTTATTGCAATTTAACTCACAGCCTTTTTTTAATTTGTCTTTTTGGTCTGAAGTAGCATTCGGGTTTTTCTCAACCACACAGCTATAGTATTTATTACATGCAGCTGAACATTTTGGAAAATTATTTGCAGCTGTAATATCTGCAACAAAGCTGATTGTCCAAAGTAGACTGATAAATATTGTAAGTTTTTTCATAAACATCCTCTCTATTAGCGATGCAGGGATTCGAACCCCGGACCTGTGGATTATGATTCCATCGCTCTAACCAGCTGAGCTACATCGCCTCTTGTTCTAATTCGACAGGAAAGTTGGGAAGTTTAGTTCCACAAAACCAGTTTTTTTAATGGAATTGTAGGGTCAATTTCTTACTTAAATTTGTTTTGATTATTTTCAAAAGGAAAACTGCCATACTTCTTGCGGAATTATGGCAGTTTTCTTCAATTTGACCTAGAAAATCCTTATTAACTTTCTAGTTTTAATTAACAAGAATAAGTTGAAAGGAACTCAAATGGGTGAGGGCGTCCTTCCCATGGCCAGACTTCAGTCTCAAACTTATATGTTTTGTAAGTTTGTAGAAATTCTTCTGTGAATACATTTCCTTTTTTGAAAACTTCTCTTAAAGTAAGCATTTCTTCTAAAGCTTCTCTGAGAGTATGTGGCATTTGCTTGATTCCTTTTTCTCGAATCTCATCCAAGGACATTTCAAAAAGATCTTCTTCTCTTGGTTCACCAGGATCGATTTTATTTTGGATTCCATCAATACCTGCCATTAGCATAGCAGAGAAACCTAAATATGGATTCGCAGTAGAGTCAGGGAATCTGAATTCAACACGTTTTGCCTTCTCTCCATTTACGTATGGAATACGACAAGATGCAGATCTGTTCTGTGCAGAATAGGCAAGAATAGATGGTGCTTCAAAGCCAGGAATCAATCTTTTGTAAGAATTGGTAGATGCATTTGTAAATGCAGCAATCCCTCTCGCATACTTAAGCACTCCACCAACATAATTCAATGCAGTATCACTTAAACCATGGTAGGCTGAGCCAGCAAATAGGTTTTTACCACCTTTCCAAACCGACTGGTGAACGTGCATACCATTCCCATTATCACCAAATAGTGGCTTAGGCATAAAAGTAGCAGTTTTGCCATGTCTGTTTGCAACCATTTTCACAACATACTTCAACTTCTGAACATTATCAGCAGCCTCAATCATTGTTCCGAACTTAACACCAATCTCACCTTGTGCCTGAGCTACTTCGTGGTGAACTACGAAAGTCTCCATTCCAATTTGGTGAAGAGTCTTCACGATTTCTGCTCTAATGTCAACTTGTGAATCTATAGGTGCTACAGGGAAGTAACCACCTTTAGTTCCAGGTCGGTGACCAGAGTTAAAGTTGATTTTTGTTGCTGTATTTCCAGGGATTTCTTGGTGGGAATTCCAAATTCCTTCTACTGAATCTAATTCATAGTATTGGCAGTTGATTTCATCTCTTACCTTCAAGCTGTCAAAAATGAAAAACTCATTCTCTGGGCCAAAATAAGCTACATCGCCAATTCCAGACTCAGCAAGATAACTCAGTGCTTTTTTTGCAATGGATCTTGGGCATTTTTCATAAGGTTGGTTTTTGTAAATATCGTATGCATCACAAAAAACCACTAAAGTCTTATCTGCAGGGAAGGGATCCACGAATGCGGTTGATGCATCAGGAATCAATTGCATATCGGATTTATTAATAGGTTGCCAAGCCGAAATAGAACTACCATCAAAAGGAATTCCTTTAAAAGAATCTTCGTCTATGGAGTTTACATGGTAAGATACGTGGTGCCATGCTCCTTTAATATCTGTAAATCGGAAGTCAAAGAATACGACTCCTTCTTTTTTGGCGAAATCAATTGCCTCTTTCGCAGTTTTAAACATACAATCTCCTTGTTTTATGAAGTTATAACTCGCTTAAACTTCTAGCTAATTGTATAAAGCAAAAACTATGCCAAGAAAAAAGCCAAGAGAAAAACCAATTTGACCATTTTTTTAGCATTTTAAAAATAAGACCTGTACTTAATATGGGCAATGTATGAATAATTTAATCAAAAAGATTAATAAATAAGCAAATGGGTGAATCGACTTATTTCCAAAGAAAATATTTCCTAAATTCTTCTTATTATCCAAGATATAGAATGGAAAAATCTATTTCCAAATCCGTTAATGGTAATAGTGAACTTTTCTAAAAGTGAAAATAGGGAAATGAAGGACTATACCTATCAATTCTTTCAAATGTCGGAGGATGGTTTTTGGTGTTTTTTCTTAGAAAAACCTATGTCTATTTCTTTGCCAAAAGAGCAACAAGCAGAGTATATTTACACATACTCAAAGATATACGATTCTAATTCTTCCTTAGCCGAAATTTACGGTTATACTAGCAAAGATAGAATGCTTGGACTTACTTTTGGAGAAGTCTCGGGTAGATCCATGGATGAGAGTAGACCTCAAATTCTGAGCTTTGTTCAGAATAATTATAAGTTACAAAATTTTGAAACGAAATTAAAGGCTAAAGGATTACCCACCAAGTATCTTTTGATTAATTTTTATGGAGAAATAGAAGGCGATCAATTGATGCGGATCTGGGGATCTCTGAAAAATATCACCGACATAAAGCTATCACAAATTACTTTAGAAAAAATGCTTTCTCTTGAAAAGTTGTTAGGTAAAATTTCAAAATCATTTTTGACAGTTAACCCTGATACAGTAAATACTATCATAAACAATAGTTTGAAAAGTTTTGGTGAAATTAAACAAATTGATAGAGCCTATGTTTTCCTATTAAGTAAAAATAGTGACGTAATCAGCAATTCACACGAATGGTGCCGGACTGGTATTTCTTCTCATATGCATGAGTTACAAGGTATGCATTTTGAAAAGTCAATGCCTAGCAGTTGGAAGGGTCTTAAAAATGAAAATATTTTCAAGGCTTCTCTTTCTGATGAGAATTCTCAGCTAACAAAGGATGAATGGGTTATGATGAAATCTCAATCTATAGAATCCTTTCTATTAGTTGGACTTAAGAATGGAGACGAACTTATTGGATTCGTTGGCTTCGATTCGGTTCGACTTCCTTACCAATGGACAAAGGAAGATATATCTCTTTTAAATCTTTTTTCAGATTTATTATCTTTCGCTTTACAAAATGTTACTTTTCAGAAAGAACTTATTGAAAAAGATAAATCCCTTCATGAGTTTTATGATAGAATTAATGATGATTTAGAAATTGCCAAAGAAACTCAAAAAAACTTAGTTTCTTTGGATTTTCCTAGCTCACCACTTTATAAATTGACGAGTTACTTTCGTCCCTTCGAAAAAGTGGGTGGGGATATTATCAATTATCATTTACACAACGATTATATAGATCTAATGTTTGGTGACGTATCAGGACATGGAATTTCATCTGCTATGGTATCTGGTATGGTGATTCTATCCTTTCGTAATTCTTCTCGATTGAATGAGGCGCCTGCTCAAATTCTCTCTTCGATGAATCGAGACTTGAAAAAAATTGTTCTCAATCATCATATTTCTGCTGCTTGTGTAAGATATTATTTCGAAGAAAGGAAAATTATATATTCCTATGCAGGCCATCCTCCCCTAGTGCTACTTAACCAAGATAACTTTGAAGAATTACCAGGAATGAATACACCTCTTCTCACTTTAGAAAATATTGAATATTTTGAGAAAGAAATGATTCTAAGTAAAGGATCTAGATTGGTATTTTATTCGGATGGTTGTTATGAAGTTTTTAACAAGAATAATCAATTGCTTGGCCTTTATCCTTTCTTCGAGATTCTGAAGAAACAAAGTAAAGCTAAGGATTCTGCAAGATTTATTCAGAATTCTATTCTTGAAATTTTGAACTTTTGCTCAGGTGACATCAAAGACGATCTCACCATGCTTGTATTAGATGTAACTTAATCGGTATAAAATTTTCTACTTTGATAGAGAAACATTCGGAAGAGCTGTGAAAATTTTTCTCCGTTCTTCTTCGCTGAGTTTGTTCTTCTTAAGAAAAATACTTTTAATTGAATTCAACTTCGATACGTTATCGGGAACTTGTAGAAGTTCAGGATTTTCAGATAGATCCAAAATCTCTAGATTAGGAAGACTAGCTAAAATATTTACATCTTCCTCAGTCAATTTCAATTTAGTTTCATCCAAAGATAAAATTCTCAAATTAGGCAATCCTCTTAGGGAAGTAGGGATTTGTTCTAATGGATTCATGCCCAAGAGCAAAATTTCTAAATTTATTAAATTATGAAAAGATGCAGGAAGGTCAGTTAGAGCATTGCCATACAGAGATAATTTCTTGAGTTTGTTCAGTTCTCCCCACTCTTGTGGAAGTTCAGAGATGGCATCATAATTCATTTCAATTTCTGTTAGTTGAGTTTCTTTACTAATTTGCTGTAGAGAGTCAGAAAATCGTTTGTGGTTAAAACTGATTTTGTCTGGATGATTGGCAGAAGAAAGATATTCTTGCAGATTCACTTCTTTAGGATCGCAATTGCTAAGCGAGAGAAAAAGAAAGGATAAACTAAGGAGCAAACAAAAGCTCGACTTGCTATTCAGTGAGATGGATAAAATGGAATTTGTTGAATTGTGCATTTAAAGTTTAGACTGCTTGCTAATCATTATTTTGCAATTCAGATTTAGGAAAAATCTTGGGGAAAATCTATCCCAACCATAGTCTTCTGTATTCGCCTAAAGGATCGTAATCATTTGCTTGCTTTACTGTGTTGAAGATTCTTGACCTTGGGTCGTTTCCAATTCCTGCTACATAATTCCAATTTCCATAATTACTTGCTGGGTCAAAATCGATCAACATAGTCTCAAACCACTCTGCACCCATTCGCCAATCCAAACCTAAATTATGAACTAAATAGCTCGCAACATTCTGTCTTCCACGGTTGGACATATAACCAGTAAGCAGAAGTTCTTTCATATTCGCATTTACGAAATCATCTTCTGTCTCGCCCAGTCTCCACTTATCGAAGCTTTGTAAATCTTTAGCTTGTTTGTCTTGGAGCAAGCTAGATTTTTGTTGGATTCCTGAGAATTGAAATAAATTTCTGCCATGTTTCTTCGCTATGAAAAAAAAGTAATCCCTCCAAAGTAATTCAAAAATAAGCCAGTAGCTTGATTCATTGGCAACTCTCTCTTTTTCGTAGGCTTTGACTTGTTGGTAGATTAGTCTCGCAGAAATACAACCTAAGGATAGATAGGCGGAAAATTTGGATGAAAAATCTTTGCCAATTAGCTGATTTCTTGTTTCTTTATAAGTTTGGATACGATCTGTAATCCATAGATATTCCGTTAGTTGTTTGATGCCTTCTTGTTCTCCACCCTTCCAAGCAACAGCAGAATGGTAATGTTCTTCGACTGAATTGGCAAGAGTAATGAATTCTAAAGGAATAGATTCTGATTCGATGCCAGCAGGTAGGCTTGGGCATCGACCTTTTTTGGGAAGAGCAACTGCAAGTGGTTCATTGCTTTCGACGGCTTTTCGAAAATGGGTAAAAACGGGAGGCAATTCTTCCAATGGGAATGGCAAATCGGCTGGATGAACCAAAGTGGAAGTGTGGTAGCTACGGTAGCTGATTCCAATTTTATCTAGTATGGATTGGATACTTTGTTCTTCTGTTGTTTCTTCCCAGCAGGCAAGTTGGGAAAAAAAGACCATATCAATGCTATGCTCTAAGCATAGTTCGGGTACAATTTGTTCTAAATCACCAGTTCTAATAATGAGTTGAGATCCCATTCTCCTAAGGGATTGATCTAGATCAGAAATGGATTCTAATAAAAATTTGATTCGAAAATTCGATCTTCGAGGATGGGGAATGTGAGTATGGATATCTAATTTAGGTAGTACGAAGATAGGAATTAAGACATCGGAAAATTCAATGGCTCGAACAAGGGTTTCATTATCATGGATTCTTAAATCATTTCGAAAGATGACAAGCCCAGTTTTCATAATCCTATAAATTAACCAGAAGAGTCTCTAGGCTTGATAGCAAATGATCGATTTCTTCGTCAGTCGTCAAACCTCCAAAGGAGATACGAATTGCTTTTAAGGCTTGGTCTTTGCTATAGCCCATAGAAAGAAGGGAGGTAGCGGGTTCTCTGGATCTTGATTTACAAGAAGAGCCAGTTGAAATTAAAATCGATTTCTCTTCCAAACCCATCATGAGAAAATCCAAATCTTCAATGGGAAGGATGGTAAAAATCGTATTGGGTAGACGCAGAGAATCTTCTGCAACAATTTCACAACCCAGCTCTTTTAATTTGCTTTCGATATGATTTCGCTTCTGAATTTTATCTAAAATTGTAGAACCCAATCTACCGATTTGGTGGGCAGATAGCTTTTGGAAGCTTAGAATAGAGGGTAGGTTCTCAGATCCTGCTCGGTGTCCATTTTCTTGGTTGCCACCACCTGTGAAATGCCAATTGGGATTTAGTAAAACTTTACTAATGCAAGTTAGTCCCGTTCCAGGTCCTGCTCCAATCTTATGTCCAGAGCAACTCATGCCATCGAGCAAAGTATAATCGATAAAAATTTTGCCAAAGGCTTGCATACAATCAGAAACCAAGGGCATAGAAAATGATCTTACTAGCTTGGATATTTCTTCCATGGGTTGGATTACACCCGTTTCATTTCCTGCATAGATGATTCCAACAGGGAGGGGATTCTGATTTAATTCTTCTTCTAGATGGCTAAGCGAAATTAGACCAGAGGAATCCGTGCTAAGAATTTTAGGTTCAAAATTATAGAATTCCAAAGCAGAATAAAAGCTAGCATGTTCAAAAGATGATGTTATAAACTGCTTAGTATCTGGGAATTTTTTGCGGATGCTTGCCACCAATAGATAATTAGCTTCTGTTCCTGTGGAAGAAAAGACAATTCCATCGCTTGGAAAATTCGTCTCAACTGCAAAGAACTTTCTTGCTTCTTCTATTTTGCCTTGGTTGTTAAGTGAAAAACGAGTTGCCCCTGATGGATTGAAGAATTCATCTTTGTATTCTTTCCAAGATTCTTCTATGAATTTAGTTAAGGGAGGATGAGTTGCATTATAATCAAAGTAATAGATTTTATTCATCAGGAATTTCGTCAGCTTCTTCGTATCTTCCTAGTTGGCGCAGAGTTGTCTTGCGAATGAATCTATATTCTTTCAATAATGAATTTTTATCTAGATTCGCACCAGGAACAGATCTTTCATCTACGTTTCGTAGTTTAGACTGAAGCTCATTTAAAACCTGAAGGCAATCTTGGTATTTTTTTTGATGGAAGTAAACTTTTGCAACTCCCAACTCTAAGGAAAAATTCTCAACAAGCAAGGCGGGTAGAATTTCAGGAGGAATTTCAGAAACATTTGCCAGGGATGTTGCATCACGAAATTCTAAGATCGATTTATCATACAAAGATAAATCTTTCTTTGCAAATTTTAGATAGATCTCGCCTCTATACTTTCGGTATCTTCTAAATTCGATGGGCGAATCATTATTGCTTACAAAAAATAAAAGTCTCTCATACATTTCCAAGGCTTCTATGGGAGAGGATACATCTAAAGGTTTTCCAATATTTCTTAATGTCTTGGAAATACTTTTTGTAAAATCTGATTTTGTGATTTCTCTAACTTCCGCTCTACGGATTTTATCCCAGACTCGAAGTTGGATTTGTTTAGGGCTGAGGTTGGAAGCCAGTGGAAGATTTCTTGCTACAGATTTTTTGCCTCGAATCCAATTCCAGGCTCGTCGTATCCACGAGGGAGTTCTAAGTGGATTTTCTTTACCAAGTTCCTCTTTGAGGTATTTTTCTTTAACAAAATCTTCTGTTTGGTAAACATGAGTTGTGTAGGCTAGAAGAATCTCGGAATGACGACAGGAGGCAATAGAAGCTAGTTCAATTCGTTCGGGAACTCGGATGTCGGCTCCTGAATAATTGAGCGCTCGTTTGTAGTAGTCTAATGCTTGCAATACGTAAGAAATATTTTCACTCCAATAGATTTTAGGATCAAAGGTGAGTAGAATTTCATTATTCGTTATGGGAGATTTTCCTGAGAGCATGGTCTTCTTATCGTTCCATGATGGATGGTCGAGAAAAGGATCCTTATGTTCTCTGGTCTCATAGTAATCGCAGGCCTTCTTCATAAGTTCAATATCTAGTGCGGGCATATCGGGAGAGGTGTCAGCGGAGAGAAATTCTTTGAATTGGGTAGTCATAGATTTATCTCGGGGAACAAGAAAGGAGTCCCCTTTGCCGATTAAATCTTCCGTTCTGCTGCTATTATAAGCGGGAGGACTCCAAAAGTATGTAATTTTTGAAAAAATCCAATCTTTCTTCCAAAAAACTAAGGGGAAAGTGATTGCCCATAGGATTGCAACAAAGAGAATGTAAATCAAATTATCCCGAATGAGCTTCTTCAAAAAATTTCCCCTATACCTAATCTTAGTATCGTATCTTTTTCTTCCCTTCGACCATATTTTCTCTGATTCAGAGGCAGATAAGGAAGGAAATACGTTAAACTGCTCCGCAAAAAGCAATGAATTCTTGCTTTCGATGGGAATGAGTTCTCAATCCAAGGCAAACCAAGCTAATTTTTACAATAGCAAAGAAGTTAGCCAAAAATACCACAAAGATGCAATCCGATATTTTGAAAAATACATAGAATGCACAGACAATAAACAAATCAATGCCATCACACATTTGAACTTAGCTTCTAGCTACATCGAAGTTGCAGATTTTAAATCAGCAGAACTTCAGGCAGGCGAAGCACTCAAGAAAAATCCCTATTATCGGGATGCAATTTTTTTCCATGCAAGACTTCTCACTCGCCAAGGTAAGCTGGAAGCCGCCTCCCAACAATTAGAAAGTAAAATAAGTTATTTCCCTGAAGATTCTGATTTTCTATTTTTGCTGGGTTCTTTAAACCGTGAGCTCAACCATACGAACAAAGCAATTCTATACTTTACCTCACTCTTAGATTCCATCCAAAAACGGGAAGGCAATGGCAAATACAAAGTCCATTGTCTGAAAAATTTAGGCGATCTTTACTTTCAGAATAAAGAATTGAAGAAATCACTCTTAAATTACCAAGCTTATCTTTTATTGAACCCTCGTGATACGGATGCCAGGTTTCAAGTTGCACAGATCTTTAATTTGTTAGGTGACTTTGGTGCATCTAAGAGAATTTTGCAAGACATTCATGAGAAAAATCCTTCTAATCTCGAAGTGGAATTGCTTCTCGCTGAAATGAATTATGTTGAGTCCAAGTCAACAGCTTATCCGTATCTAGCGCAGCTCAATAAAGAAAGCAAACTTTCCAAAGACCATTTAACCTTTGCTTTACATGAGGTTTTACTTCGTCATTGGAAATTCGCTGATGGATTCCTAAGAGAGTTTCTTCCGAATCATACCAATCGAATTGCAGCAAGGCTTGCTTGGTTGGATGTGCTTGAAGCAAAATACTCTAAAGAAGATTATGCGGCAGAGTTAAAAACCGTCTCTGAGCTTTCTTATACTATGAAGCAGTTTAATATTTCAGCCAACCTTATGACTGATCGAATTTATTTGCAGGAACGGGAAGCATCCTTAGCTTCTGATCTACCTTATTCCTATTGGTTTCTTGCCAATTGTATGGAAGAATTGAAGTCTCCCAATCGTGCCATTTTATATTCTAAGAAGGCAATTGCTTTAAGCACAGATCCTGAAGAAAAATCAAAATTCAATCTTCACCTCGGTCATTTACTTCTCAGTGAAAAAATCAAGAGACTGGATGAGGCTAAGGCTATAGCTGATAAACTCTTGAAAGAAAATCCTAAGAACCATTCAGCCTATTATTTGAATTCCTATGCATTTTATTTGGAAGAAAAATATAAACCAAGTTTAGAATCGATCAATCAGGCTATTGAACAGGATTCCGAAAACATTGGTTATATTTTCCAAAGAGCTTTGATTTATGAGAAATTGAATAATTTTCCAGGTCAGGAAAAAGATTTAAAACTCGCTATAGAACTGAATTCAGAGAATCCCATCACATTGAATTATCTTGGATTTCTTTATGCCGAACGAAATGAACATAAAGAAGAAGCGTTGGCTATGATTCAAAAAGCCGTAGACTTAGAACCAGATAATGGTGCCTACCAAGATAGCTTAGGATGGATTTATTTTAAGATGGGTCGTTTGGATGAGGCTTTGTTTCACCTATCTCTTGCTAAACAAATGCTTGCAGACCAAGGTATCAATGATCCAACGGTTTATGATCATATAGGTGATGTCTATTACACTAAGGATGATATAGTCAATGCGAAAGACTATTGGAAGAAAGCAAAGAAACTCTCTAAGAATAAATCTGAAATTGAGAAAATCGAATTAAAAATTCAAAATACGAAAAAAGGCACAGGCAATTGATGAGAAGTTTTATATGCTATACATTGTTTTTATTTCTACTTGCGGGTTGTGAATCATTACAAACTCCTGATGAGAATTCTATTGATTTTAATGAAAAGGATCAGGTTCGATTTCTAAAATATTCTGATAAAAGAAATAAAAACTTTCTAGATGAAATCCAAGGTTTTCAGGATCAGCATGAATCCTTTATTGCAAATTTTTCTATTAGAATTGATACGGTTTCTCCCAAAAAAGATAATTTCAATGCAGATGGAAGAATCTGGTTTCTAAAAGAAACAGGACAGGTCAAGATTCAACTTATGGATAATTTCTTTGGCTTTATCTTCTCCGAGGTTGTTGCTAATTCTGAGCAAATCATTGTTAAAACTTCTCAAGACAAACAAGTTCATTCTCAAAGAATGGGGGATTTGGTTGTGTATGATCCAGGCCGAAAGAAACCTATAACCATTCCTTTTCCAGTGATTTATTACTATATAACTGGTGAATTTAGTAAGGAATTCCAAAACAATCCTTCTTATGTTAGTTCTGAGACTAGAAGAGTTCAAGTGAAAAAGCAGGATGACCTATTTGAATATTTTTTTGATTCGGAAGGATTGTCCGCTTTAGAGTGGACTTCATCTAAGAAAGAAGTAAAGGCAGTTGCTAAACCTGTAGGGAAACGTTCCATTCCTACAGAAGCCTTACTCACGAAAATACTTGAATCAGATAAAGAAGTTGAGAATGAAAAAGTGCAAGTGATTATACAGACTAAACTTAGATCTATCCAAAAGAAAAATCCATCTGCGAGCGTATTTATTTTGTAAATGAAAGAATTTTTCCATAAAATTTCCTTTATTTCTTTCTTTATATTACTTACCTTTCTTCTGTTTATAAATAATTTATCGATTTTTGCCAAAGAAGAGCTAAGAGAGTTCTCTGAGAAAGAGTCGATTCAACCAGACCTAAAGAATCTTATTATTCGTACAAGCACAGGAAAGCGCTTAAAATTTCCTGCAACAACTAAGGTTCTTATCGCAGGGGACACAATGTTCAATTGGATGGTTCGCGAAAAGATCCAAGCGAAAGGTTACTCTTCACCCTTTGAAGAATGGTTTCTGATTTTTGAATCAGCTGATTTAAAATTTTTAAACCTTGAGACACCCATTCTTTCCAATGAAATTGAAGGAACCAAAGAAAAGTCTTTCGTATTTTTTGCAGAAGAAGCAGATCTCAAACTCTTAGAACTTTTAAAGTTAGATGGAGTATTCCTTGGTAATAATCATGCAATGGATTTCGAAAAGGAAGGTTTGCAAAATACAATTCGACTCCTAGAATCTAAGTCCATCCAAGCATTCGGTGCAGGTTTAAATGAGAATTTAGCCTATGAACCAAGGATGTTCAATGCTAAAAATACAAATTTATTAATATATAGCATAAGTGAAGTTGGGCCTAGAGAACATTTTGCACGAGGGAATAAGGCGGGTGTAGCTTACTTCTACGAATCAAAGTTAGGCTCTCTTGTTAAAAAATCAAAATCAAAAAATGGACAGCAAATTTCGCTTCTATCTCTGCATTGGGGTTGGGAATACAATCCAGAACCAACAATAGGTCAAAAGAGATCTGCACACAAAATGATTGATGCAGGATTTGATCTTATCATTGGCCACCATCCCCATGTTCCGCAAGGTATTGAGATTTATAAAGGTAAACCGATCTTGTATTCATTGGGGAATTTTATATTCGGAAGTAAGAATAATTATTTGAATCATAACATTGTCGTTATGCTTCATTTCAAAGAAAATAAATTAGCAGTTATGGAGATCATTCCTGCCTTTGGTAAATTCCAAGAGAAAGATTATGACTACCATCCACTTGATCCAAGACCAGCAGATGATTTTCTAAAAGAATATGCAGTCCTTTGCAAAAAGTTAGGAACGAATCTAGTGATCCGCGGTGGACGTGGCTATGTCTTTCTTGATAAGACGATGATGAGAAGAGAATAAATCCAGAACAAAATGAAACTAATCGCTAGAAATAATATTCCTAGCTCTAATAAATTTGGTTTTAAAAAACACGCAGCATAAAACATAAATGATGTAAACATTGCTATCGCAACTGCCTTATGGATAGTTCCTCTTTCGTAGAGCCAAAGTTTAATTCCAATCCAAGCGTTAATAAGAAAGATCAAACCCCATTTGATATGAGTGAAGATGCCCAGTAAGTAAAGCGGTTCTGACATTTTTTCAGGAGAGCTAGCTTCTAAGATAGCTTGCAATTGAAAATTTTCCCCAAGATCGCTAACTCCTGATAGGGCAACTAAGATAGAACTAAGGTAAAATCCCCAGGCAGTAGATTGATCTCTATAAATAAAGGTGATAATTTGCAAATAAAAGATAACATAAAGAATTATAAACACAAGATCGTAAAGAATTAAGGATTTAAAATGGTCCACATAATCCATATATTCTTCATCTTCGGGACCGCCAATGATTCCATAGACGTCTTCCGGTTCCTGAGCAAGTTCTAGGGCGATTAAAGTAGATGAGTAGCCACTATGTATCTGATTTACAGCAGTGACAGGTGTCATAGAACTCATTATAAGAGTTAAAATGCCTAAGATTGCACCTATGACTATGGTTGTGAGATGATTGCTAAAACTTTTATCCACTTGTTTTTCATTAAAATTTGGCAATTAAATCTGGCAAGTCTGATCAAAAAAAAGGATTTGATTGGTGGGGATTTTTCAAAAAACTGGATAAAACTGTCTTCTATCCCCATTAGAGGGATATACCCATAGGAGAAAAAATGAGAAATTACGAAATTACAGCAGTTTATCGCACAAACGCTGTAGAAGAAACCAGGAATTCCTTCAAGGATATCCTATCTAAAAATGGAGTTGCTATTCAATCAGAAGAAGATTGGGGCAACAAAAGATTATGGCACCATGTTGATGGCGAAGAAAATGGTTTTTACCACCACTTCAAATGCAATGCTGAGCCCACATCAATTGCAAAAATCGAAAGTGATGCTAAGTTAAACCTAAACATCCTCAAAGCAATGGTTATTAGACAAAATGGCTAATGATCTAAACAGGGTTATACTCATCGGGAGATTAACCAGAGATCCAGAATATAAAAATATCAATGGCAACTCTTTAGTGAACTTTAGCCTTGCGAATAACCGCTCTTATATGGCTCAAGGGAACAAGAAAGAGGAAACCAATTACTTTGAGTGTGAAGCTTGGGGTAAATTAGCTGATATCATTCGTCAATATGCGACTAAAGGCAAGCAAGTATTAGTTGAAGGACGATTGAAATTCGAGACCTGGGATTCCAATGATGGAAAGAAAATGAGTAGGATTAGAATTTTCACTGAGAATTTGCAGCTATTAGGTGGCAACACTGGTGCTGGCTCATCCAATTCATACTCTTCATCTGAGTCTAGCTATCCCGAATCTGGTTCATCTAGTTTTGAGCCAATAGAGGAAGCTGGTGGAACCGATGATGATATGCCGTTTTAACATTTAGATAGGAAAATACAATGAGTGAAGAAATTAAACAAGAAAGATCTCCAAGAGATAGAAATTCCAACATGGACGACGATGATAAAGGTTACCGTGGTAAAGATGGTGACAAACTAGGTCGTAAAAATCCTAAGTATAAGAAAAAAGTCTGTAAATTTTGTGTAGATAAAGACATGGAAGCAGGTCTAGATTACAAAAGAACCGAAATTCTAGAAAGATTTATAACTAACCGCGGAAAGATCATACCAAGAAGAATTACAGGAACCTGTGCTAAACACCAACGAGTTCTTGCACGAGAAATTCGTAAGTCAAGAAGTATTGGTTTACTACCGTTCAAAGTGTTATAAGAGGAGCCTAAAATGAAAATAATTCTACAAAAAGACGTTATCAATTTAGGGGATGCTGGTGAAGTTAAGGAAGTTGCTGACGGTTATGCAAGAAATTTCCTTTTCCCAAAAAAGTTAGCTATTAGAGCAAGTGAAGGTTCTACAAAAATGGCTCTTCACCAAAAGAGACTGGCTGATCTAAAGAAAGATAAGAAATCAAAAGAGATGAAAAATCTTTCCTCTCAGATTGATGGACAATCTATTGAGATCACAGTTAAGACTGGAGAAAATGATAAAATTTTCGGATCAGTAACTTCTGGTGATATTTCAGCAGCACTTTCTGCAAAAGGATTCTTAGTTGATAAAAGAAAAATTGATCTCGACCAACCAATTAAATCAACTGGTGAATTTAAAATTAAATTAAAGTTAGCTGAAAGCGTACAAGCGACCATAAATCTTACCGTTATCGGTCAAGGTTGAAACTTAAAAAAGGCTAGAGGGTATGAATCCTAACTCTTCTCTTCACGAAGTAGAGACGGAAAAGTCCCTCCTAGGTTCCCTGCTCATGCGTGGGACAGGGAACAAGTCTGAATTTGGTATTAAAGGCGCTGACTTCTATATTGAGATCCACCAAAGGATCTTCTCTAGTATAGAAGACTTGGTCGCAATGGGCGTTGATATCGACCCCATCTCTGTCATCAATAATCTCAAAGAAACTGGTAGAATCAAAGACGAGAACAAGGATGTTGAATACATCATGTCTGTTTATAGGGATACCATTCCTACTCATGGAATGGAATACTATACGCAGCGTCTGAAAAGGCTTTCGGATAGAAGAAAGTATTTTAAAGCATTAATAGAAGCCTCGGAAACTCTTCAGGATGCTTCTGGTGAAAATGATACTATATTTTCTGCTATAGAGCAGAACTTAATGGATATTTCCCGAGTAGAAAGATCCAAGGGTTTAAAGCTTGTTAAAGATGATCAGAACGATCTAATCGATTATGTAAAAATACTTTTCGAAAATCCTGGAGGGATCCAGGGACTCAGGACTCATTATAAAGAATTAGATGAGGTTACTGGTGGTTTAAAACCGCATGAGTTGATCGTTCTTGCTGCAAGACCTGGAAATGGAAAGACAACTTATGCCTTGAATATTGCAGCAAACGTTGCCCTTCGAGAGAACAAAACAGTTGCTATATTCACAGCAGAGATGAGCCGTCGTGAGATGCTCATCAAAATGATATGTGCCGAAGCTAGGATAGACTCTCGAGAACTACAGAGTGGAAGTATCCCCAATAATCAGAAGTCACTTTTACTTTCTGCTATCGCAAATATCACCTCGGCGCCTATCTACATTGACGATTCTGGAAATTTTACCATCCAAGAAATTGCAGCTCGAACAAGACAACTAAAGACTTCAGAAAATATCGGACTGGTAATTGTTGACTATATCCAGCTTGTAAGTGATCCCAAAGTCCAAGGACAGGGAAGACAGGTAGAAGTATCCTCTGTTTCTAGAAATTTGAAATTAATGACTAGAGATTCCCAGTGTCCAGTTCTAGCTCTATCACAGATGTCAAGGGACGTTGAGAAGAGAACCAAAGACCAAAGGCCTGTTCTTTCCGACTTACGGGAATCAGGTGCTATTGAGCAGGATGCGGATATAGTATGTTTTATTCATAGAGAAGAGATGATTAAGGGAGCTGAGACTCCAGAAGAGAAGAAAGGTAAGGCTGAGATCATCATAGCTAAGAACAGGGCGGGAGCCTTGAAGACATTTGAATTATTTTTTACACCAAGATACAGCCGTTTTGATAATATAAGCGCAGCAGTATAAAATTTTCCAAAAAGGATAGACCATTGAAAGACTGGGTTAAGACAAATTTTAAGAATAGAGTAGCAGCAGAGTCATTAAGTAAAGATAAAATAGGCAAGAAAGTATTCCTCTGCGGTTGGGCATTTCGCTTTCGCGACCAGGGTGGAGTGATCTTTATTGACCTGAGAGATAGATCAGGCATAGTTCAGATAGTAGCTAGAAAAGAATCCTTAGGTGAAGATTTTCATCTCGCAGAAAAAATTCGATCCGAATATGTAATCGCTATCGAAGGTGAACTAGTTGCAAGGTCACCAGAAGCTATTAATCCTAAGATGAAGACTGGTGAGGTTGAAATCATTCTCTCTTCTATGGAAATTCTCAACCAATCTAAGACGCCACCTTTTTCCTTAGATGAATTTGATGCCTCTGGTGAAGAAGTTCGTCTCAAATACCGTTACCTGGATATGAGAACGGATGAACTGAAAGACAGAATGATTCTTCGTCATAAATTTATTTTTGCAATCCGTGAGTATCTAAACCAAGAAGAATTTCTGGAAATAGAGACTCCCATTTTGAATAAATCTACACCTGAAGGAGCTAGAGACTTCTTAGTTCCTTCCAGAATGAATGCAGGTGAATTCTATGCGTTACCACAGTCGCCTCAGATTTTTAAACAGATTCTTATGGTTGGTGGAATGGAAAAATATTTCCAGATTGTAAAATGTTTCCGAGATGAGGATCTTCGAGCAGATAGACAGCCTGAATTCACGCAGTTGGATATGGAATATTCTTTCGTAGATGAGGAAGAAATCCAAGGCTCTATTGAATCTATGTTTGTTCAAGTCTTTGATAAAGTATTCAATAAAAAAATTCCTGCAACTTTTCCAAGAATTACCTATAAACAAGCCATGGATGAATACGGAAGTGATAAACCGGACTTACGTTTCGGTATGAAACTGATTGATGTTTCTGAAGAAGTAAAAAATTGTGATTTCCAAGTTTTTACCTCTGCCTTAAAGGCGGGAGGTATTGTAAAAGCTATTGTTGTACCAGGTGGTGCAAATATTTCCAGAAAAGAAATTGAAGATCTAACTGGCTGGTTGGGAAGAGATTTTCGATCTAAAGGTCTTGCTTATATGAAGCATGGAGCTAATGGATTGGAATCTGCTATCACCAAACGTTTTAAAGACGAAGAATTGAAATCAATTGCTGAAAAAGTCGGAAGCAAGGAAGGAGATATGCTTTTCTTTGGTGCTGACTCTACTAAGATAGTTCATGCAAGTTTAGGCGCACTTCGTTTGCGTCTTTCGGAAAAATATGACACTCCCAACCCTGATGAATTGAATTTTGCTTGGGTAGTAGACTTTCCTATGTTCGAAAGAGATGATGATACCAATCAGTGGATTGCTCTCCACCATCCTTTTACTTCTCCAAAGAGCGAAGACATGCATTTAGTCGATACTTTGTTAGATGGATCTACTCCAGAAAGTATAATTAGAGCCAAAGCATATGATCTTGTTCTGAATGGAAATGAAATTGGTGGCGGGTCCATTCGTATTCACGATGAAAATTCCCAATCTAAAGTTTTTAAAATACTAGGAATTGCCGAAGACGATGCCAAAGAGAAATTTGGATTTCTATTAGATGCTCTTGCTTTTGGTGCACCTCCTCATGGTGGAATTGCATTTGGGATAGATCGTATTATGATGATTCTATCTCATGCACAGTCCATTCGAGATGTAATTGCATTTCCAAAAACTCAGAAAGGAATTTGTATGATGAGTGGTTGTCCTACTCCTGTAATTGCATCTCAGCTGGAAGAGCTTAAATTGAGAGCTATAACGATTTAGATTCTCAATTTTTTTACTTGCTTTTTCTAATCTTGGAAGCATTCTTCTTATTTAGGAGATAACTTTTCTATTGATATCATCTAGTAAGAATTTTGTTTTTAAAGACCAAGAATTATACGAGAAAATCTGTGGAATAGGCGACTCCAAGCTAGAATCTGTTCAAGAACAATTAGGTGTTACAATTATACCTCGCGGAATCACCTTGATAATACAAGGTGAGGATGAAAATACATCTCACGCTGTACAATTCTTCCAGAATATTCAATCTGAAATTATTTCCAGACCCGATAGAGATAATTTAGATTCATATGATATGGATGGTTTCTTTCAAAAACAATTTCATAAATTCCAAGATCCCAGAGTGAACGGTCTTTCTTTTTCGGAAGAAGAGAACTCTCAGTGGTCACCCAAGAATAAAATATTTGTTAATTATAAAGGTAAACCAATTTTTCCTAGATCTGAGAATCAGGAAAAATTTGCGAACAGCTTACGCAATGCCTTTGTAAGCTTTGGATTAGGTCCAGCTGGAACTGGTAAGACTTTTCTTTCGATAGCTTCTGCTTGTCGAATGATGCAAGCGGGAGAGATTGATCGATTAGTTTTGACTCGTCCAGCAGTGGAAGCAGGTGAAAGTCTAGGATTTCTTCCTGGAGATTTAGTTGAGAAAGTTAATCCTTATCTTAGACCAATTTATGATGCCTTGCATGAATGCATTGGTTTCGAGAAGACCACCGAACTAATATCAGTTGGCAAAATTGAAATCGCTCCTATAGCATTTATGAGAGGGCGAACTCTTGCGAATTCTTTTATCATACTTGACGAAGCTCAGAACTGTACACTTCCACAACTGAAAATGTTCCTAACAAGATTTGGTAAAAATTCAAGAATGAGTATCTCAGGAGATATCTCTCAAATTGATTTAGACTATGGTAGGTCGGGATTGGAGAAGGTTGCCGAAATTTTGCTAGGAGTCAAAGGAATCGATATTATAGAGTTTACTGAAGAGGACATTACACGTCACCCGATCGTAGAAAGAATAGTTAGAAGGTTTGCAGGAAAGGGCTTATGATATCAAAATATTTAGAAGACTTCATGGCTCGTATCACTGACAGTTTAACGAAGGTAAGGTCATTATATTTTGTAAGGAATCTTCAGTTTGCCTTAATTTTTATCACACTTGCAGCAGTAACATATATACTTGCAAGGCCTTATTTGGGGCAACCTAAGGTAGATACAAGTCCAGACGGATTATATTCAATAGGGAAATCTTCACCTGAGACTATCGTAAGCAGTAAAGAAATATTTTATGATGACCAAGAGAAGACTTTAGCAGCAAAAGTCAAAGCCGAACAATCTGTCCCTTATCATTTTGATAAGGACTATTCAATTTTGACAAATGTGATAGATCTTTATATTCAAGAAGATGTTGATAACCTTAAAAGTTTTGCCTCATCTGAGAACCGAAATAATTTAAATAAACTAAAATCTGATGTCTCTAGATGGAAAAGGAGAAGTAACGAGGATCTTAAGCTTCTAGTTGATTACCCAAAGAAAGAAAAGTTAAAAAGTGCGATAGAGCAATATACCAATATAGTATTTGGAAAAACTTGTATTCTCAAAGATTCTAAGATTGATTCTAAAAATCTGGAGAAGGTTGGTGGTCGTGTTCGAAATGAAGGCAAGAAGGATAGTGATTCACTTTTAACATCAGAATATATATTCAATCGATCAGAAATGTATAACAATCGAGAGGTAGTAGAAAGATTAAGGGGCCTGGCTGAACAAAATATTAAAGGTTTTAATTCTGAGCTTCTCTCTGTCATAGTTAAGGTGGGACAATCTTATATTTTTTCTTACCCTGCTTGTGAATACAATTCGGAGGAAACAGAAAAGGCTAGAGCTAAGGCTGGTAAACTTGTTGATGTTGTAAAAAGTAAAATTGGATCTAATCAAGTCATCGTTCGGGGAGGAGAGATAATCACTCCTGAAATTAGTACAAGACTTGAGATTCTTAATAAATATGCAACTCGGGCTAATCTATCATCGATTATTTCCATGCTCTTAGTTCAAATAGTTTTTGTATTAATTATTGCTAGTTTTTTGATAAAATACAATCATAAAAGATTGAATGATGTCTCCAGTAATGTTGTAGTTTTTTCTATGATCTGGTTGATACTAATATTTACTTTCATAGTTTCACAGATATATTTTAATGTAGAATCCGATTTTATGACCACCTATTATTTCTCGCTGTTTATTCCTATTGGAATGGTCTGTCTATTAATCAGTTTTATTTATGATGAAAAAATGGCCTTAGCCCTAGGGTTTTATCTTTCTTTCTTTGTATTCTTTGCCTCTCATAATAATTCGACATCATTGATACTATGTATTTCTACCTCAGTAGCTGGCTCTCTTTATGGGATGCGGATTCGCAAAAGAATAGATTTTGTTAAAGCGGCTTTCCTTCTCGCAGTAATTCAATTAGTTGTTTCCACTAGTGGATATTTATTTGATTCTAGGGACTACTGGGTATCAAACCCTACCGGTAATTTCTTTACTGACTTCTTTAATTCAAATATCTTTAGACTATATATGCTTTGCGCAGTGAATGGATTTCTATCTGCTATTGCAATGCAGTTTATATTGCCCATTTACGAATACATTTTTAACATTCCTACTAGATTTAAGTTAGTTGAGCTTGCCGATACGGGGCATCCACTTTTGCAAGCACTCTTGACTAAGGCGCCTTCTACCTATACTCATACTTTTTTAGTTGCTGCCTTATCAGAAAGAGCCGCACAGAATTTAGGTTTAGATTGGTTGCTAACGCGCGTTGGTGTATACTACCATGATATTGGAAAAATTCCTAATGCAGGCTTTTTCGTAGAGAACCAACATTTGATACCAAAGCCTGAGAACATCGATAAAGACAATCCATCCATGGCAGCTAAAGTTGTCATTGATCACGTGTTAGATGGAATAGAAATGGCTAAAAAAGCAAGATTGCCTAGGGAAGTAATTAGCTTTATTCCTGAACACCATGGAACAAGTACTATGGCTTTCTTCTATCATAAAGCGCTTGCTAGTCTATCGGTAAAACAAAGAAGAAAGATTTCTAAATCAGACTTCCAATACCCAGGACCAAAGCCTCAGTCTAAGGAGACAGGTATTGTAATGATTGCTGATTCTTTGGAGGCAGCATCAAGATCCTTAGACGAAGTCACTCGAGAATCTCTGGATAATTTAATCCAAAAGATAATCGGTATTAAATTAGCAGAAAATCAACTCGATGAATCGGGACTTACAATTGGTGATCTAGAAGTAATTAAGGTATCTTTTATGGAAGTTTTACTATCTAGTTTACACCAAAGACCTAAGTATCCTAAGCCTGAAGATACTAAGGCTTTGGAAAATAGTTCTAAAAAACAGAAAACGAAATCTTAAAATTTTTCAATGAACTCTATAAAAGTTGAAGTTACTGAAATCTTAATAGATGCTTCAATATTAGAATCTATTGAAAGAGATGTATCAACTGCTGTTCATTATTTAAAACCTGATTGCTTACTCACTTGGGAAATTTCTATATTAATTTGTTCAGATATAGAAATCCAAACAATCAATCGCACTCGGCGAGGAAAAAATAAGCCTACAGATGTTTTGTCATTTCCAATCATAGATCTCAATTTACCTATTCCTCATCAGATTATTGGAGAGATAGTTATTTCATGGAACACCACTCTTCATCAAGCGGAGAAAATCGGACATTCTGTTCGTGATGAATTTTATAGATTACTCGTTCATGGGATTTTACATCTTTTCGGTTTTGATCATGAATTAAGTATTCAAGATGAAGAAATTATGAAGAAAAAAGAAGATGAAATATTAAATTTACTTTTGGGCGAATCTAATTGGGATTAAAAAAAGATTCTGGTATCATAATATCTGCAAAAGATATGAATGAGGCGGATCGATTGATAACAGTTCTTTCTCAAGAAGGACCTAGGCAAAATTATTTTATAAGAGGTCTTCGTAAGTCAAAATCAAGATCGAAACCCGCAGCCGAGCTAGGTTCTTTTGTAGAAATAAATTATTATGATAGAGAAGGTAAGGATTGGAAGGATGTCAAGGAAACACATCTCATCAACCGTTTTGATGAAATCAAATCTTCAGTGATCGGATTGTATTTCCTTTCCTATATTTCAGAAATCTGCTCTTTACTTTTACCAGAGGGAGAAAATCATACTAAGGAAGCCGTCTTAATAATCAAAGCTATGGAGGAAGTCAATGTGAATGGATTCTATTATGGAATTCTTCCATTTGTCAAAGTTAGGCTGTTAGGTTATTTGGGACTCTTCCCAGAAGATTTTCTTTGTGTGGATTGTGGGGAAGATCTTTGGATTAAAAAGGAAGCCGATGTGAATGATACTAGTTTAGAAATGTTCTGTGGTGAATGTCGAAGTATTATAAAAAATAAAATCAATACTTTGAAATTATTCAAAGATTGCAGCAGGGTCAAATTTTCAGAACTTTTTTCAAGAGAAATTCCTATGGATTGGATTAAGGATTTGGATAGAATTTTAAATCACTTTTTGGAATCTTATTTAGGAAGAAGCTTGAAAACATCTAAGGAATTTTATAGGCTATTAGAAAATGAACCCATTCATTAAAACTTTAGTTCTTTTGATGCTTTTATCGCTAACTATATTTTCCATTTCTTTGGCTATGAACAAAGAGAAGTCTATAAGCTATAAATTTTCCAGAGAAAAAGAACAAAAAAAGGAATCCTTTAGAGAATATTTATACTCGGAAAAATCCTTAATCTTTAAGGAATTAGAGGACAACTGGTGTAGGAAATTCAATTGCAATTCTCGATAGATTTAGAAAACTATCAGCAAGCATGCAAGTTCAAGATTTAATCAAAGAAAAAGTTCTTTCAGAATTAAAAGAATCAATATCAGAATTTCTCAATTCAACCGAAATAAAAATAGAAGATTGTAAAGTTCGTATAGAATATTCTCGAGAGGAAAAATTCGGAAATTATTCTTCCCCCTTTGCTATGGAGAATAAAAATCTATTTGGTAAACCACCGATAGAAATAGCAAAATCATTAACTGAATTTATAGAAAAAAGAAATCAAAGTTCATTAGTATTTAGCGAGATAACTTGCACGGCTCCTGGTTTTATAAATTTTCGAGTCCACATTTCTCATCTTTTATTATTAATAAATAATTTTATTCTTAAGGATGATCCTTTTGTTAAATTGGTAGAGTCCAAGAAAATCAATTTAGAATTCGTAAGCGCAAATCCCACTGGCCCTTTGAATATTGTTTCTGCTCGTGCCTGTGCTTATGGGGATTCTTTGGCTAAATTACTTTTGACTTTAGGGCATAAAGTCGAAAGAGAATTCTATGTAAATGATTATGGAAATCAGGTGAACTTGCTAGGGGTTGCTTGTATCTTGCGCACCAAAGAAAAATTAGGTGAGAACATAGTATTTCAAGAAGAAGATGATGGACGATCTGTAAATGAACTAATTGAAGCAAATATTCTTCCCAAAGAAAGTTATAGAGGAGAATACATTAAAGAGATTGTGGAAGCAATTTCTTTGCAGGCAGATATATGGACAAAGATACTTAACCTTTTGAAAGAAAAATCATGGGAGGCACTTATTGAATTGTATTCACTTCAGGCTATAGAAAGTAATTTAAATGGCCAGAAGAAAGATCTTTTTGATTTCGGTGTTAAGTTTGATAGATTCTTCTCTGAAAGAACCTTACATGAATCAGGCGCTGTCTTGAAATCTATCGAAGATCTTGAAAAGACTGGTGACATCTTCGAAGAAGATGGAAAGAAAGTATTCCAATCAACTAAATACGGAGATGATAAAGATAGAGTAGTGATCCGTGATGATGGAAGGCCTACCTATTTGCTTGCTGACATCGCGTACCATAAAAACAAACTCGATCGCGGATATGATGAAATTATAGATATTTGGGGACCTGATCACCACGGTTACATAGCGAGACTCTCAGGAGCAATGCAATCACTTGGTTCTGATAAGGAAACATTCAAAGTAATAATCTGCCAACAAGTGAATCTCATTGAAGATGGTAAGAAAGTAAAGATGAGTAAGCGTCTCGGTAATTTTCAAAGGATGACGGATCTCATTCACTACCTTGGTAAGAATGCTAAGGATGTTGGTCGGTATTTTTTCACAACAAGAACAGCGGAAGCTCCTTTGGATTTTGATTTAGATCTCGCAAAAGATGAATCGGATAAGAATCCTGTTTTTTATCTTCAGTATGCGCATGCGAGAATTTGTTCAATCTTTAGAGAAGTTGGCGAGGAGTATTCAAGCGAGTTTGCTGGTAGTTTTGAATGGACAGATGATCGTTTAAATTTGCTATTTTGGATAGCTAGATTTTCAGAAGAAGTCTACGATGCTGCCGTAAACAGGGAACCTCATAGAATCGCAACTTACCTACAGAGCTTGGCGAAACATTTTACAAGATTTTATGGAAATAAAATAAATAGATTAAAAGATTGTGATGAAGCAACTCGCTTGAGTCTTGCTTATATTTGTAAGGCGACTCAATTAACACTTCAACAAGGATTGGCTATTCTTGGAATTGATGCACCTGAAAGAATGGAAAAACAACAATAATGAACTATTCTATCACTATCATAGCAACAGGATCTGAAATTACAGGTGGCAAATCACAAGATACCAATTCTATGTGGATGGCAAATGAATTATCAGGTCTTGGAATCAAGGTAAGGAATTTTCTTGCACTGCCAGATGATCCTGAAATTATTTATGAAGAAGTTTCTTCTCTTCGTGATAGATCTTTGCAAAGAAAGGATGAAGTATCTTGGATTATCTTAACAGGTGGACTTGGTCCAACTGAGGATGATTATACGGTTGATGTTATTCTTAAAATCTTAAATAAACCTGCCGAGCAAGTTGTTAAAGCGAGATTAAGGTTAGAGGCAATTTACAAAGCTAGAGGAAGAGATCTAGGTGATATAGTCCCAGCTGTCCTTAGGCAAACTAGAATACCAGCAGATTCAATACCCTTGGATAATAAAGTAGGAATCGCTCCTGGTTTTATCTCTGATCTAGCGCCTAATGTGCATTTATGTTGTATGCCTGGTGTTCCACCAGAAATGCGTGAGATGTTCACAAGAAGGCTTCTGCCTAAGATTAGAGAATCTATTACACCTCAGAAAATGTATCGAGCGGAAAAATTAATCTGGAATCAGGGAGAATCTCTCTACCAAGAAAAATTTGTTAAAAACCATCCCATCCTACAAACTGGTAGAGTTGAATGGGGAGTTACTGCTAAACGAGGTTATGTTAAAGTAACCTTCTTAAGTCCTAAAGAATCTGATTTAGCAACACTACTTATTGACTTGGATAAAATGTTTCCAGATTCTTGTTCTGATGATATCTTCCTATTGACGCCTAAAATTCTAATAGATCAAAACCAAAAGATAGCTGTAGCAGAATCCTGTACAGGTGGTTGGGTAGGCAAATTATTTACTGATTTACCTGGTTCGTCTAAATATTTTATTTCCTCTCTTGTGACTTATGATAATATTGCAAAAGAAAATATTCTTTTTGTGAATTCAGAAACCTTGCAGAAGAAAGGTGCTGTTAGTCCTGAGGTTGCAATTCAAATGACACAAGGACTTGAAAAACATTTTGATGTGGATTATTCTTTAAGTATTACTGGAATAGCTGGACCAGAGGGTGGAACGGAAGATAAACCAGTCGGATTAGTCTATATTGCCACTAAGAAAAAGGGTCAAGCAGCCCGCGTGATTGAATATAGATTCCCAGGTAATCGTGAAATTATTCGTGAGGCTAGCGCTCATAATGCGATGTTTCAATTGTATAAGGAAATAACTCAATGAAAATATATTTATTTTCTTCTATAGCATTTCTAATAATATTTCTCATTTTTCCTAAATCCAATTATGATTTTCAAGTTAACCTCATTGATACTTGGATTTGGGATAAGGAAGGTGGATACGGAACTAAATCTGCTCTTAACTCAGAAGATCCATTCACTAATTTGGCCGGTTATAAAATTGCTGGCTCATTCTATTCTTTCCCATCTAAAAGATTATTCAAAATAGATGAAGCCTATCTCATTGATTATTCACTTTTTGGAGAAGGCTTCTTCCAATATAAAAAATTAGGGGACGAGGTATCTTTCTTTGATAGTAATAATGAATTATTTTGGAGAAAGACATATTCAAGTTATCCAAGACCAGGATATAATCCGAATTTAATTCCTTTTGTAGCAGGCGATGGTAATATTGTTTTCATTGTGGATAAAAACGGAAACCAAACAGGCATTGAACAGGTTACTGGACGATTTACAACAGATATTTCATACTCATACTATTCTGATAATACCATTATACTTTTTTCGGGTGGGGAGTATTTCTTACTAGATGGAAAAGGAAATATTTTGTTAAAGCATAATGGAAAAGATATAGAACATACTCAAAGTTATTTTGCTAAGTCAGTAGCATTGTCTCCTAGTGGTAAAGTATTTGCAATACATGCTCAAGATGGAGATTTAGATTCAATAACTGCGTATGATTTGAAAAATGAAAAAATCTATAGTAAATTATTAAGTTCTATTGTCCCTAATAAAATTTATCTGGCAGTAGATGATGATGGTTCTATCTTATACTATGAAAATGATTTAGTATTTTTACTTGATGCTAGAGGAGATGAAGTAGCAAAATTTAAGACTGATACAAGAAAAGTCTATCAACCAGTCATGGTAAAAGACGGCATGTTCTTTTATCAATCAGGAAATGAATTAAAAATTATAAATAAAGAAGGGGTATTGCTAAGAGAAATTTTCTTGCCAAGTAATTTTAAGCCTCTTAGATTTATTCCTTCTAAATCAATAAATAATTTTTATATAGAGACTTCAAAGGATATTCGTCAGCTTACGCTTCATAAATAGACAGAGATTTGAATCCGGAACGGCCTGCTTTGTCAATAAGAGATATAATTTCAGTCATTTTATTTTTTTGAATATTGAAGATTAATTGGTCACTTATTTCTCTACAGATATAAAGACCTCTTCCATGAGAATCAGCTAATCCTGGAGGAAAACCAGTACTATTATCATTCGTTATATGCCTATCGAGTCGCATAATGATTTCTTCTTTTTTTAAGGAACCAAATCTATCCTGAATCACCAAGATAATGGTATTTTTATCGTGACCATAACCTATTGTAAAGTAATCTTCTTGTTGTAGGTCTATATTTTCCAAAGGAACAATGAGGTCATTCGATGGAATCTCAAATTGGTATTTGTATCTGCCATCATTATCTTTAGGTGCACGAATCATTGCATTAGCTGTCAATTCTTCTAAAACCTGTTGAATTGAATTCGGAGCACCTTGTTGTATCATATACTTCGCTATTTTGCCAGTGAGAATATTTCTTTCTTTGTCACTTTTGATAGTCTTATAGACTATACCTGATTCTGGAGGAGTTTGAAATCCAGAATTCAATTCACTATCAATTATTTGAAATGAATCTGGAAAATATTTTTCAACACCTAAAATATTTTTAGTTAATAATTTATGAATCATTACTTCAATGACTCTGATGTCTAAAAATGAATATTTAGGAATTATATTCCAGACATTATGCTCTTTGGCGAAATTTATATAATCATTAATGTTGTAAGCAGTAATCAATGCATAAATAATCTTAGGATAGTTATCTTGAATGAATTTAACTAAATCCAAACCAGATTTACCTGGCATTCGGATATCGGTAATCACTAAATCAATCTTGTGTTTTTGCAGTAATTCAACTGCACTTTCATAATCTTCTGCATCGTATACATCATAATTTACCGAAAGTAAATCTTTGATACCTTCTCGAATTGAATGATTGTCTTCTACAATTAGAATATTATTCATTTTCTTTGTTTCCATAGGGAAGGGAAATAGTAAACCTAGTTATATCTTCATAACTTTTAACTGTAATATTTCCATTGTGTTCCTTAATTACGCTATAAACAATTGATAAACCTAATCCTGTCCCATTACTTTGTTTGTTATTCGAAAAAAATGGATCGAATATTTTGTTTATAACAGATTCACTCATTCCACCCGCATTGTCTTCAACAATTATATGAATCATATTTTTTGTTTTTCGAACTTCTATGGTAATTTTTCCTGATCGGTAGTCGAAGGCTTGCAAAGAATTTCGAAACAAATTTAAGAATACTCTTTCAATTTTTATTGGATTAAAAGGCATTAAATAATTAGTTTCGAAATCTAATTTCCATTTAATATTTTTACTAAGAACAGGATACAATCGAACTACATTTTCATGAGCCTTTCTTATTGTTTCGCAAATGTCTCCTTGGCTGACCTTTAGTTTATCTGATTTTGCGAAGCTAATAATTTCACTAACTATTAATGCAGCTTTGGTGACGTCTGTACGTATCATATCTAATCTCTTTTCGATGAATTCGACATTATTTGTTTTAATGCTTTTTTGGAGATTTTGTAAAGTGAGGCTAATTCCTGTTAATGGATTGTTGAGTTCATGAGCTACACCTGAAACTAAAATTCCTATAGATGCAAGATTTCTCATCCTTAATGATTCTTCATCTTTTTCCTTAATTGTTGTGATATCAGAAATTTTTTCTACAAAGGAGTTGATAGAGTCATTATTTGCTTGCATGGGAAAGAAATCTAAGTAAAGATTCTGTGTTCTATCTTTTTTCTTAAAAAGTATTTCGCGGCTGATTGAGTTTCTTTTTCCATTTTGTTTTTTGGGAAAAATTTGATTGAGATCAATTGCATTATTATTCTTTTGAATTGGACAGTATGGACAGACTTCGTCTCTGTTGTAAATTGCTTCATAGCATTTTTTGCTATCTAGTTCTTCTTTACTAATGTTTATAAAGTCTATAGCAGTTTGGTTTGCTTTTAATATATTAAACTCGGGAGATATTTGTAGTATAGGTTCTGTTATTCCATCTAAAATTGATTCTAGATTCTCAATTTCAGATGTCAGGTATTCTGAATTTTCTTCCATTTTAATAGTTCAGAGAATTTTTTAAGGAATTAATTCTCTTATTTTGCATTTTATTTTCTGTCTGCTTTTGGAGATGTAAGATTAGATTTAATTGGATAAGAGAATCTTGCAAAAGTTTAAGATAGAAATTTTTCTTAAAGCTATTACGACTTTTATTAATTCCAGAATTAGGTATGGCAGAAAGTGGATAAACGTCTGTTAGAACTCCATCAAGTGTATGAATTTCTAAATCATTGATTGCTTGATCCATCGGAGTCTCATCGATTATTTTTGTATAAGTTCTAGGGGACGTACCAGTTTCTTCAATTTTAACAACATATTCTATACGTGAGAGAACCGATCCGTTGAATTCAAGTAGGATAGTTTTTTCTTCTGAACTTTTTATATTCAATCGGTCTAATGGATCTTCGATGACATTGTATTTGATAATTTTGATGCCAGTTCTATTCGGATAATCTCCTAAAAAACGTATGATGGTATTGGAAGGAAGTGTATGAATCTTAGGAAGTGCTAGTAATTCTCTTGCTCGGTTAAGACCTTCATAGTGAGAACGAATGTTTTCATCCAATCTTTGTTCTTCTCGATCTTGAGTGGATTGAGCAAAAAGAAGAGAAGGTAAAAGTAAGCTAATTATTATTAACTTACTTATTATTGATAAAGGATTTAGAATTTTATAGAATTTTATAGGAAGGAAAAAAAGGAATAAATTTCTATATTTATTCTGGTTTTGTTTCAGAGTTCGGTGTTGTTGCTTCTTCTTTGGTATCTGCATTTAATTCCGGTGCTGCTTGGAAAGTTCCAGGATCATTTAAAGCCTCTGGAATCAATTTATCATCGCTCTTCGCAAAAAGAAAGGAAAGTAATAGTGCCAAAAGAATAAAAATTACCCCAGTCCAACGAGTGATTTTCGTCATTACATCAGCAGTGGAAGCTCCAAAAACAGAGGAGGAACCACCACCAGTCAACATTCCGCTAGAAGACCCTTTGCTGGTTTGAACCATGACAAGGAAAATCAAGAAAAGACAGGTAACACAAAAAATGACTAGAACTGAAGTAATTAAAAATCCCATATTATTTCCAAATTATTTTATGCAAGTCACGTGACAATCACAATAGACCTAGAAAGGAATCCAACTTTTGGGAAGCTCCACCTACAAGTCCACCATCTATATTCTTTTCAGCGAGTAGAGACTTGATATTATCAGGCTTTACTGAACCGCCATATAGAATGGGCATAGCTTCTGCTATTGTTTCCCCGCCTACAAAGAGACTGGCAATTTCTTTACGAAGGAAGGCATGTGCCTCTTCCGCAATCTGAGGAGTTGCAGTCTTACCCGTACCAATTGCCCAGACTGGTTCATAAGCAAGAACCAAGTTACCAAATAGAGAACTAGGAATATCTTTCAAACCTTCATGGATTTGAGAGACTAAGACTTCAAAAGTTCTACCTGATTCTCTTTCAGCAAGAGATTCTCCAACACAATAAACAACAGTCCATTTTCGATTCAGTAGGAAATTTATTTTTTCTCGACAGGATGAATTGGTCTCACCTAAAAATTGTCTACGTTCAGAATGTCCAACAAGTGCAAGGTTGATCCCCAATTCTTCAGCTTGAACAGGAGAAGTTTCTCCAGTCATAGCAGTGAGTTCAGATGGATAAAAATTTTGCAGACCGACCTTGATTCCCGAGCCTTCCAATATTTGAGATGCAGAGGGAACATGCAGATGCGATGGGAAAACCCAAACAGCTCTCTTGCCATCCTTTGGCTGTCCTTCTTTCAAACCACGGGAAAGCTTAGTTGCTTCCGCGTGACTTAGATTCATCTTCCAATTGCCTGCAATTATAACTGGTCTCATTTATTTCCCTCGCTTAATAATACTTTAACGCCTGGTAGAGTCTTGCCTTCTAGGAATTCTAGAGAAGCTCCTCCACCTGTTGAGATATGAGTGATCTTGTCTGCGACTTTTGCCTTATTGACTGCGGCAATAGAATCCCCACCACCAACAACTGTTACAGCTTTTGATTTGGCAACTGCCTTAGCAATTTGTATCGTTCCATTGGCAAAAGGATCCATCTCAAATACACCCATAGGTCCGTTCCAAAGAATTGTATTGGCTTCTTTGATGATCTTTTCATAGTTAGAAATTGTCTTGGAACCAATGTCCATTGCCATCCAAGCATCTAAGATTCCCATTTTGTCAACAGACTTAGTCTTAGCTTTCTCAGAAAATGAATCAGCAATGATATGGTCTACCGGAAGTTGCATGTCGATGCCTTGCACACCTGCACGATCGATCAATTGGTAGGCTTGGACTTCGTAGTCTTTTTCGAAGAGAGACTTTCCTATTGGAATAGCTCTTGATTTCAAAAAAGTATAGGACATTCCACCGCCAATCAAAATATGATCCACCTTTTCGATGAGGTTCTTGATGATTCCAATTTTGCTAGAGACTTTGGATCCACCAATGATAGCAACAAATGGCTTCTTAGGTCTTGACATAAGAGATGTTAGTGTCTCGACTTCTTTACGCATCAGTAATCCAGCAAAGCAGGGAATAATATGAGCAATACCTTCTGTGGATGCATGTGCTCTGTGAGCTGCTCCAAAGGCGTCATTGACATATACATCAGCAAGCTTTGCTAGAGATTCAGAAAACTTTTTGTCGTTGGTTTCTTCCTCAGCATGATAACGAAGATTCTCCAAAAGTAGGATTTCCCCTTTAATAAGAGCCTTAGATGCTGCCTCGACTTCCGATCCAATTACCTTGTCGGAAAATTTCACAGGAATAGAAGTGAGTTTCTGAAGCGCATCAAATACAGGCTTCATGGAAAATTCTGGATCTGGTTTACCTTTAGGCCGTCCTAGATGCGAAGCTATAATAATCTTCGCACCCTTTTTCGCCAAAAGTTCTATGGTAGGTAAGGTCTTTTCTATTCGAGTCGTGTCAGTTGCTGCACCATTTTCTATAGGAACATTGAAATCAACTCGAAGAAATACTCTTTTACCACTGAGGTCTTCGTCTTCTAAATTAGGAAGATTCATTCTTTACCCTTTAGAAGACATGTATCGAATCAAGTCTAGAACTCTGTTCGAATAACCCATCTCATTATCATACCAAGAAACTAATTTAAAAAATCTATCGTTCAATTCGATGCAAGCATCTGCATCAAAGATAGAAGAAAGCGTATCTCCAATAAAGTCATTGGATACCACCATTTCTTCCGTGTAACCTAAAATCCCTTTCATGGAACCTTCGCTTGCTTCCTTCATTTTCTTGCGAATCTCAGCAAGGCTAGTTGCTTTTTCTGTCTTAACAGTTAAGTCAACTACTGATACATCCGGAGTCGGAACTCGGAAAGCCATTCCGGTAAGTTTACCAGCTAGTTCAGGAATACAAAGTGTAACAGCTTTTGCTGCACCTGTTGCAGCTGGGATGATGTTTTGAGCTGCACCTCTTCCACCTCGGAAGTCTTTCTTAGAAGGACCATCCACAGTAGGCTGTGTCGCAGTCATAGCATGAACAGTAGTCATGAGTCCTTCAGCAAAACCAAAATTGTCTAAGACGACTTTAACAATTGGTGCCAGGCAGTTGGTTGTACAAGATGCATTGGATACAATATGGTCGGTTGCAGGATTGTATTTTTCATTGTTGACGCCCATCACAAAAGTAGGGATCTCTTTATCTTTTGCGGGAGCGGAAATAAGAACTTTCTTAGCACCAGCTTGCAAGTGTTTGCTTGCGCCAGTCATGTCTGTAAAAAGTCCAGTAGATTCCACAACGAAATCTACCTTTAGATCTTTCCAGGGAAGACTCGCTGGATCTCTTTCCGAGATGCATTTTATTTTCTTACCGTCCACGATAAGAGAGTCGTCAGTGTGCTCAACAGTTCCATCATATCTACCGTGGGTTGAGTCGTATTTTAAAAGATAGGCCAAGTTGTCTGGAGTAACGAGGTCGTTGATTGCTACGAACTCCAAATTTTTGTCTTTCATTCCAGAACGAAGAACTAGTCTTCCTATTCTACCAAATCCATTGATGGCAATTCTAATCATATCCTACTCCGAGGTTTTTTTTCCATGCTAAGAGAGAAACTTTATCTGTAAACTTAGATTCAAGGAGAAAAGTGGCCAACAATCTGTTCCATGGGAATGGTTCCAATGAAGCGGGAATCCATAGCCTCGTCGCGATTGTCAGCTAAAAGAAAAAGATGCCCTTCCGGAACACGGATCTCTGCCATACTATCTCTGGGCGTAAAATCTGCGGGCAGGGGGGGACGCATGTCTTTGTACTGGATGGGGTAGAGTTCAGGTGGGATTACTTCGCCATTTCGAATTAGAGTTTTGTTCTCGAGGCGAATTCTATCTCCAGGTCTACCCAAGATGCGTGCAAGTAGGTATCCTGATTCTCTTTGGGCAAGAACGATTTCGCCTATGGGGATGTCCTTGGCTTTGCGCCATTTATATAGATAGGCTGAGTCGCCCATTTTTAATGTAGGTTCCATGGTTGCTGTTGTGATTGCAACAGGTGTTAGAAAAAATCCGCGGATCAATAACGAACTCAAAGCCCCAAAAATAAGACCTATTCCCAATACTAGGGCAAGTTTCTTAGGTTGGATTTTCTTTTTCTTTTTCTCGATGTTGTAGGGAACAGCCATAATTCATTTTCCTAGGAAAGACTAATTCAAGGTATTTGACTGGGTGATAAAAAGCAAAGAGAAATTTGAGTAAGGAAAAGTATGCTGATTGGAGGATATATAAAAGAAAAGGAATGTCTTATCATGTTTGTCATGAAGTTGAAAATGTGTATTAACTATTTTTAGTTAAATTAATCAATTATATAATTGTAAAAAAATTCATTCTTAATTAAGTTAGGTTAATTCTGATTGATTGGAATAGGAAAATAGTATTAAGTAAAGCGGGATTGTGGGAAATTTTGATAAAGGGTAAAACAAAAAATCTATTTAAACCAGGAAAATGGAAGCTATGAGAATATTTATTATCTCAAGTATTTTTTTAATGTTATTAATAAATTGTTATTCTAGTCGAGATCGATGCTACCCACAAAATTATGAATCTTCACAAGAATTTTGTGAATTTACTTTTTTGTTAAGAGTAAATGAGCAAACTGGTTTTACTGAAAGTAGAAAAAAGGATACTATTTTAGTGGCTTGTCTTCAAGCCGAATTACAACGTAAGTCTTGCGATTCAAAAACTAATCTTGATGTCCGGAATTAGTTATATTTTTTATGTATTGGAATAAAAATTGAGAATCATTGACTCACGACTCCAAGCGAAGTGCAACCTTACACTGGCTCGTTGCGCTAAAGTATTAACTTAGATATAAATGAGAGACTTAGCATTAGGGTAGCTAGTATCAAAATTATTAATTAAAAATTTTATGGATTTTTGTGTATTATAAAAATTGCCTCTTCACATTTCCTTATGCACTCGCTTCTTTTATATGGCTGTGTTAAACTTTCAATAAATGTACGCTTGGTTGAAATTGTAGGACATTCTGATAAGCATTTCGATTTTTCTTCGAATTCTAAATAAATGGGGTAATCTTTTATGTTAATTTCTTTTTTATTTTTATTCTTCGCCAAAATATCAAAATTAATGAATAAAACTAAAAAGATAAAATTAAGTAAAAAAATATTATTCGAAACAATTCTTAATTTTAAATTAATTTCAATTACAAAGTAATCTTTAAAGAAATTTCATCAACTTTTTTATTGAGCTGAGCCTCGCATAAACGAGTTAATTGGATATAATGTCTGTTATATTATAAGAATATATGATTTTATGAGCTAAATGGATTAAATTCAATTTAAAGAAGCTTGAGATAATCGAGGAAAATAGAAGAAAAACAAAGATTTATGAAATTAATTCAATGGTTCAAACATAGTTCAAAAATCTTTGATTTTGCTAGACAATTGAAATCACAAAGCGAAAGGGATGGAGGCGGGGTCAATAAATTGGAAGTAGATAGAAGGCTATGAAACACAAACCAAGCAGCAATTTATTGACCGGAGCTGAGAGCCCGACCCAGCAGCATTTGAAATTATAAATTTTTCATATAAATTAACAAGCAAATTCAAATGCTTCTGGGATCGCCCAAGCATACAAAAGAAGTATTATTTCTGACAGTCCGCTATCATAGTGATCCTTAGCCTATTATTCTATATACACCAGTCTTTTGATAGTGCAGGGCAAACTTTCTGCAGCAGTTTCATTGATAAAAGGTGTAATTTCTGTTGAAATGCCTGTGTTTGTATCAACGTAGGAAAGCTTACAGCTTGTAAGGAAAGGTTCAGGAAGCGTTTCGGTTGGATCATCTAACTGAAAGAAGATTCTATCAAGCCCAGGAGCTAAAGCAAAGGTGTCAGCGAGCCCTCCTCCTCCAGGATTAATAGTAATAGCTGATCCCTGTTGTGCGGCAGTCTGCGAATTGTATTTATGAATAATAAAAGGGCCTCCATTCTGAAACACATGGTAGAGATATCCATTGTCACTATCTAAAAATGTTTTGGACAAATTATTGTAAATTGTTGAGGCATTCGGTCCTGAAAAATTTAGCAAAGTCGATGCAGTTGGATCGAAATTCTCGATGGAGTAACTGTACAATCTAAAGAAGGAACTTGATTCATCTAAATTGGAAATAAAATATTTTTTATTTTTATCATCACGTAATAATTCCATACCACTGGGAACCATGCTTCCACCTAAGGGTGAATACAAGACTGTATTCGAAAGATTTGGGATAGTGTTAATAAATTCATAGGGAGCTTCTGTGGAAATGATAGTTGCGTACGGGTTGTATCCACTGCTATCTTCCACTCTTTGCCAAATTAGATGTTTCAAATCTTTTTCTAAATAAAATGCACCCTTGGCATTGCTCGTTCCTACTGTTGCATTTGTTAAAGGAACTATTTTTTGATTTTCTATGGATAGAGTATCTGCATCGAGAATATATAAGATTCCTTCCGCATTGTAAGTTGGAGATGTTGTATAGGAACCACCTGATATGCCTATATATAATTTATTTGTGTCTTTGTTATATGCTATTCCAGAAATATCATTATCTTCAAAAACTGTGGCAAGTAATGGAATGTTAACGGTAGCTACTTCAGATTGGCTTGCCAAAGAAAATTTCTTTACTACATATTTAAGATTAATAAAATCTTTATAGATAAGAAAGAAATTCTCAGCCTTAAAATCTTTGGTAAAATTAAATTGGAAATCAAGCTCACTCGTTTCAGTATCGGAATGAATAAGGATGTTTCGATTCTGGAATCTTGTCTCTCCTGTCGCAGGATTGATTGCTGTGACGCCTAAGGCAAAATTTCCACCACTTCTGTTTATCTGGTAAAGTGCAACAATAGTAGGAAGCTTAACTTCCTGTTCAGTCGTTCTATTTAAAAGGCGTAGTAAATTAAAAAGGGAAAGCGTGGAATTGGGATCAAGTTCGCTCTTTTGGAAGGGTATACAATTTGAAATAAGAACGAAAAGGACGATTAGTCCTGAATGAATAAAATATAAAGATCTACTTTTTTGCATAAATCAATGGGTATACAATGAACATAAATTTTCAAGTCAATTCTTAATGAAATTCAATCTAACATAAATGGGATTCGTTTTTAATTTTTGAATAGTTTAGCAATGAAAATCAATAGAATTTAGAAAAAAGGAAATAAATATTTTAGAGAAATTTCAATAAATATTTTTGCATTAATTAGAATGCTATTTATTAAATCAATTTATTATTCAATTTTTCCTGATTGCAAATGCCTCATCGAAAAGAACATGATTCTATCCTTTAAGATTATTTTTAGGATGACATAAAACAACTAACCTGAATCTTATAAATAGAATATGCAAGGCTCATTTTGAATTAAGATTGGCGCAGTTCAAAATGACTTATAAAAATAAGAGGCAGTATCATGTATCATATAAAATTTTTTGTTCTAGTTTTGTTTATAGTTATCAATACATCGGCTTGCTATCTGCATCATGCTAATATTCAAGGTGATGCCTATGGAGCAAAAGAATTTATATTTGGGAAGGATCCTTTCTTTCAGGGGACTTTGCCTGTGAGAGTCGAATTTGATTCGAGTGAGAAAGCATTTGTAAAAGAGTATCTCAAACGCAAAGGGCAAAACATTGAAGTCACAGATAATACAATAGAAAGTTATTTTTCCGAAGAAATTGTAGCTAAATTTAGAAACAGTAAGTATTTTACTCATAATTCTTCAGCGAATATGAAAATTCGGATTGTTTCGTCTCTGGAAGAAGTAAAATCTCCGGTGATTAGTTTAATTGCGGCTATTGGAACTTTGGGAATTTTTCCTGCCATAACTCGTACATATGGAAGAATACAATTTGAACTTTATGATTCTTCCAAAAATAAAAGCATTCGAACTTTTAAATATCCGATTCAACATAGGCAATTTTTAGGGACATCTGCTATAATTCTTGGTTCTCTGCTTCCCTTATTCAGTGATCGATTTGATCACTCTACAAATGAGAGAAACTTTGCAATTATGCGAGTAGCTTTCCAACAGTTCGAAAATGATTTAATGCTTGAATTAGATAAAGATAAAACATTATTAAAGAGTTTTACATCAGAATCTAACAAAATATATGCGCTAATTCCGATCAAGAATAAATCGAGCTCTCTAAAATCTTCAGCAGATCAACTTCATTCTGCATTAGAATCACAATTTGTAAAAGCAGGACTTAACTTAGTAGAACGGAAAAAATTAGATGTATTGTTGGAGGAAATTAAATTCTCTCAAACGGGACTGACAGCATCCAATCGAATCGCTTTTGGTAAGTTGAGTAATGCCGATAGAGTTATCTTAGTAGAAGATTTCATTTTAAAAGAAGGTCAGAGTTCGAATAAAACAGAAATTTATTTTTCCATTCGTTGTGTGGATGTTGAAACTGGGAAAATCATTTGGTCTAAACTTTCTAAATATGCGAATTCAGAATCCAATTCTATTGATTGGCATATTGGTCTGTCAGCTCGTGAAATTATGTATCAATTGCAAACGCAGGGAGATATATGATAATTTGGGAATTTAAATTATTGAATAATCTAAAATTTCTATTTGTATTTATTTATACTTTTATATTTACAGGTTGTTACATTCATTATACAAAGGAAATTCCAACTAACAAAATCCTTGAAGAAAAAGATAATAACTTAGGTAGAACACAACTTCCCATTAAGTTAAAGCTAGACAGGTCAAATATACCAAAATCAATCGCCTTAAACATTAAAAGATCAAGTTCATCTACAAGAAAAGACAACGCAGGTATTACTGAGGAAAGATTAAACAATTATTTAGAAAATTATTATTCTGAGGAAATTCTCTCAAAATTTAAAATGAGTGAACTTTTTATTAGCAATCCTGATTCAAATGTATTAATCCTAATTAAACCACTTCCCGATAGAGTAGAATTTGAAGATGTTCAAGGATTATTTTTGTATACTTTTGGTTTTATCCCTTTTGAAAGAAATTCCTATGGAGAAATTACATTTGAAATAATCGATTTAAATAAAAATGAAAAAATCAAAGCTTATACTTATGAAATGGAACATAGTGCTTATGAAGGCTTATCCATGTTTTTATTATCACCTTTTATTCCTTTGTTTTCAGACTATATTGATCACTCTACAAATGAGAGAACTTTCAGTATCATGCGTCGAGCCTTCGAAGCTTTTTTTCTTGAATTTCAGTATGATTTGGTGAAGGATCCTAAATTGTTGGAAAGCTTTTATGTAAAGGATTCTCCCAATTATTCTGTTCAATTCAAGAAATCTCTGAAAGAGAACAAATATGATTCTTTATTACTTTCTAATATGGAATCCGCATTGATTTCCAAAGGCTTTCAGATATTTGAATTAGATGAATTATCTACTAGCAAAACAAAAATCGATCGCATTATTTCGATTGAAAATCTGAGTTATGAAAAAACGGGATCAGGAAATAAAGAAACTATTCAGATAAATTACGAGGCTATTTGCAACGATTCCCTATCTAAGGAAACCTTCTGGAAGCAAAATATCAAATATACAACAAAGCCTAATGATGTAACAGATCATGAAATATTTCAGAATGCCGTGCAGGAACTATTCAATAAGCTTAGAGACAATGGTGATATATAAATCATTTTACCTGTTTATGACGATTTAAATAGTTATAGAGGGAATTATCATACTTAGGATGTATATCTCCATCCTTGGTGTTATCAAAATTTGGATTTTCATATTTGCAGGAAGAGTAACAGTGGCTATACCTAGGTTCGGTTAGATTTCTCTCTCGACCAGTGGAGTCAAAATATCGATTGCCACCCGATGCACCCTTACCGCCTACAGCTGCGGCAATGTATCCAGCAAAGCTTGTTATAGAAAGAGCAGTGTAGAGTGAATCTGATTTCTTATAACAAGCTTGCATACAGGAATTGAATGCAGCCAGGTCTTGTGTTTCAACTGCATACAGACTAGTCTCAGCTAATGCAAAAATTATAAAAGCTAACACAACTTTCTTTATCATATTTCGATTCTTATTGATGAATTAAAAAATGCAAGTTTTTAAAATATAGAATACTTGCTTGATTCATTTTAGGTATTCATGAATTCGAAAATATTCGTCCATGGACATAAAAAGTATTCTGGATTTTTCTTGGATTCTTGAATCTAGATTGAAATTTATGGAATAGAATCAAATGTAGGATTCAATCCTACGGCGATGATTTATATTCTCAATTTTAGAAGCACTACCTAGTGCGTTAAGGATTATAAAATTAGCAATTGTGAAATTAGAGAGGAAAATCCTATGAATCAAAGAAAACCAAAAGAATGGATTGTAAATGATTCCAATAAAAAAGAAGAACTCACTCGTTATCCTTATGGTGATTTCGAACTTGGAAACCGATGGTCTACCGTCCTGGAGAAAAAATAAATGAATAAAGCTATATTATTATTTATTTTTTCTGTTACCGTAATCTTTGCAACAGATACACAAGATCTAGAAAAAGTTAAACAAAAGATAGAGTATCACAATAGTGGATTCATGAAAGGAAATTTAATAACATCATTAGAAGATGATTGGTTAAAAATAACAAATTATTATATAAATGGTGAATCTTTTAAAAATAGACTCAAAGAACCAGATCGTTTAGAATCTATTGAAAAATGGGGTGATCGTCGGCGATGGTTTGTGAGCAATTGGCAAGGAAAACAACCAGCAATTTATGTGTCGGCTGATTATGTTCCAGCATTTTACAATAATTCTATTCAAAAAGATAAGAAACCTAGCACCGATTTAAAGGACTATTTTGATTTTTATTTCAAGAATTACTGTGAGTTTGATGGAAAGATTGACACCCGTTATGCGCGTATAAAAAAGATGAAGCTCACCTACTACGATGCACCTTATACAGCTGTCAATAATATGATGAATATCAAAATTGTTGGTAAATTTAAAAAAATTATTAGCTATGATATAGAGCTCAAAGAAGAGGATAAGATCATCGATGCAATGCAGACCTATCATCCGCTCAAACCGACTACCTTATTTGGGAATATTTTTGCAATCCAATTGAAGGTGTTAGAAGTCTATCCTGGAGAGAAGAATATGCCTCTCTGCACTTCCGATTATTATATGGGACGCAAAGGTTGGGGAAGCTATGAGGAGATTTTAAAACAGATAGATGAGTTGCCGGAATTGAAAGGGAAGCGGAATCCGTATTGAAAAGCTATCAGTGAGATAGGCCGAGATTCAGAAATTTTCCGATCAATTTGGCACGAGTCGTGCCAAATTCACACTAGATCACATTATAATTGTTAGGCTTTTGTGTATTTTAAATTCCTCTATGTTAGGTTTTTAAGAGCATCCCCTTAATAGATTCTATCTTAATTCACATCTCATCCTGACGATATGCTTTAGCCTATTGCAGGATGAAACCTACAGCAATAATATCATATAACGATTGCTAATTTGTACACCAGATCAAAGTTTCTGAACCAAGGAATATCCACCTTCACCACGGGATTTATCCCGTGGTGAAGAAATCAAAAACTAATCTATTGTACGAAATGTCCGTTATGTTGAAAGGGAATCATATAATCAGAAAAATGTAAGTGAGCCATTGCCATCTTTTGCAAGCAAGCCATGGATGGCTTGCCTCGGCATTTGGAGCACGGATGCGGAACATGCCGACGAAAGAAGGCAAGGCGAACTTTCCCTGCACCCCGGATCGAGCGAGCGTTGCCGTCGACGGAGAGCCGGAAATGGTGCCCAAAATTTATAAATAGAGATCATTTTCGCATCAAGAAATATGGTCAAAAGTATAGATGGTAGATCCTAGAAAATTAATTCTCGAAAAAATCAAGAATCTGACTGATGAGCCTGGCTGCTATCTTTGGAAAGATGCCAAGGGTGAAGTCATTTATGTCGGCAAGGCAATTCGTCTCCCATCACGAATTCGTAGTTATCTCAATCCTAATATTGCCGATGTCAAAACTCGGCATCTTCAAATAGAGATTGCAGATTTAGATTGGATTGTAACAGGCACGGAGGTGGAAGCCCTCATTTTAGAATCCACTTTAATTAAGAAATACAATCCTAAATACAATGTTCGCCTAAAGGATGATAAACGTTATCCTTTTATCTGTGTATCCACTTCGGAAAAGTTTCCCATGGTTTTTCTATCTCGTCGCCCAAGGGCAAATGGTGATAGATACTTTGGCCCTTACACGGATTCCAGGGCAGCAAGAGATGCCTTACAAATACTGCATAAAATATTTCCTATTCGAAAGACCAAGCTGAAACTTCCTTTAGCAAAATCACAGCGACCTTGCTTGAATTTTCATATCGGAAGATGCCTGGGACCTTGTCAGGGAAATGTGCTGGAGTCGGATTATAAAGAAATGATAGACCGTGTCGTTCAATTCTTGGAAGGGAAAAAGGATGTACTCATTGATAACCTGCGCAGTCGAATGTTAGACTATTCAGAGAAAATGGATTTTGAGACGGCAGCTCACTACCGTGATATTTTGTCCCGAGTGGAAAAGGTTCGCGAGAAGCAAACTGTTGTCAGTGTGGAAGGCGGTGATGAGGACATTGTGTCTTTTGCAAAAAGAGAAAACGAGGGACAGATTGTACTTCTTGAGGTCAGAGCAGGAAGGCTGGAAGGGAAGAAGACTTTTCCATTCACAGGCTTGAATGATTCCTCCAACCAAGAATTACTGGAAGCCTTCCTTAGAGATTATTATTTGAATGCAAGCTTTGTTCCAAGGACTATCTATCTTCCTGAGGCAGCTAAGGATGGAATCAATGCTCTAATGGAATATTTGCAAAAGCAATTGGGTTTCGTTCCTAAGATTAAAGTTCCAGCTCTGGGAAAGAAACGTTCTCTGATTAATATTGCTCAAAAAAACGCGGAACTCGCGCTTACCGAAAGGCTTCTTGCCACTAAGCTTCGTGATCAGACGACAGCCTTGCAGGAATTAAAAGAGAATTTAAAATTAAATGAGATTCCCCAGGTGATAGAATGCTATGATATTTCTCATATCCAAGGTTTTGAACCAGTTGCATCTGGTGTGATGTTTGTGGATGGAAAACCATATAAGCCTGGTTACAGACACTATAAAATACGAGGTCATGAGGGCATCAATGACCCAGGCATGATGCATGAGGTAATAGGTAGAAGGTTGCAAAGACTATTGAATGAGGATGAGGCAATGCCCGATTTGATTGTCATTGATGGAGGGCCAACACAGTTGAACCGTGCCTGTGAGATTGCCATTGCTTTGGATATTCCCAACCTCCCCATGGTTGGTCTTGCCAAAAAGCGCGAAGAAATTTATTTCCCAGGTGAGAAAGAGCCTTATACTTTTCCCATAAATTCACCTAGCATGAGACTTCTTAGAAATCTGCGGGATGAAGCCCATAGATTTGGAGTTACCTACCACCGTTTACGTAGGATTAAAGCAGAACTCAAGACATTGTTGGATGAAATTCCAGACATCGGAGCAGTTAGGCGAAGATCCATCCTTAAATACTTCCAAGGTCGAAAGAAAATCCAAGATGCCAAATGGGAAGAACTGGTTCAAATCGATGGGATAGGGGAAGCCACTGCCCATAAAATCATCAACTACATAAAAAATAAAAAGCTAGCAGTGAAATAAAGAATTAAGCCTTTCTAAAATATTAAAAAGTTATAAATAAGAAAAAGTTTCGAAAATTAAAAAGCGGATTCAACCTATAAGCACAACAAAATGACAGGTTGAATCCGCTAATTTTATTTAATGTTTCGAAATATTTTGATTTCGTCTTTTCAGAATTCCCATTTCTTGATCTGTATTTTTTATTTTCAATCCTAGAAAAAAAATCTCCCACAGCCACTATTTCAGACATAGAAAGCTGAGGGAAGATCATGCAACAAAGAAAAATTTACAGTAAATTAGCATTCAGCTTTGTCTTCAAATTCAGATTTTCATTTTATAAATTAAAATATTTTACGATCCTATTACTTTCTTTGTTCATTCAAATCAACTGTAAGAACAAAGACGATACGGTAATTTTGCCATTAGATATTGAGAAAAAAGAACTCATTCGTTTGACTTATGCCTTAGATGATCCAAGTCAAGAAAGCAAGTATCTACAGCCAGTTTTTGAAATTGAAGGTGAAGATTTCTGCTTTCATTCACGTTCTATAGGTACGAAAGATCTTGGGCCAAGGCTAAGTATCTGTTTGGATAAATATCCATCTAACAAAAGCATACTAGATGAGGTAACTCTTGCCTTTGAGAATCCTTTACAAGCACAATCTTATCCTGATTTTTTGATCCAATCTTCAGAAGAGGAAATACGTATCGATTTTCCAACAGAATCTTCGATTGTGAAGGAGTGGAAGAAAGTTCCTCCTTTGAATTGGATTTTATCGGATGATAGTTTAAGAAACCGGATAAATGAAAACAGAACCGTCTGGATGGATGCTAGCTTATCCTCTTTAGCGAAGTCTTACTCACTACCTTACTGGAATTATGTTGAGGGAAATTCTTGTTATTTTCTGATCCGTTCTTGGAACTTGGATGTTTCTAAAACAGCTAGGCGCTTTCTTAGAATCAGTCTGCCCTGTGATTTCATTTCACCTAAAATTCGTCAGTTTATAGAATCTGCCAATACACGGAATGAAAAGTTTCGTGCAGAATGTATCCAAGATGTCCCTGTAATCCAAGAAGTATTTCAAAGCACGAGTTCAAGGCTGAATCGTTTTCTTGAATGGAAGAATGCCTCCGAGTTTACCATTTGTCTTGATGAAATTAAATTCATAAATTCTAAAACAGGTGAAACTGAGAATGTGCTTTGGGATAATAATGACTTAGGTTTTCTTTTCCCACGAAGTCATCTTTTATTTATTCATGCGGATTCAGATTTGGAGGGAAAGATATTACCAGATACTTTTCCTTGGTTAGAAGTTTTTAAAAAGGAGCAAAGCTTTCTAATCAAACAGGGGATCAGTGAGGTCGAAATATTTTCAACTATCGAATCGAATATCAAAGCTTATAAGGAAGAGGATGAATATTTTTCCCAGGATTTCTATAAGCTAGGCTGTGCAGATCAAAAATTTATTTATACTTCTTCAGAAAAAATTTGTGCAACACCTGGGTATTCATTTATGGAAAAAGAAGATTCTGGAAGATACTGTCGACCTATTGATGTTCAACTAACGGAAATCCAAGCTAAAGGTATACTGGATTCCAAGGGGAATTCGTTTACTCAAGACAGGTTTCTTGAATTTCAAATTCGAACTAAGGACGGAAAGGCGAGCTGTGATATTTCCGCCTTACTTCTGAAAGTAGGAACAGATTCTTTCCCTCTGAGTGCTCAAGAAATGATATTATCTAATGGAGATATTTTTCTTGTTAGTTTAAGTGATAAACTTAAAGAGCAAAGAAATGTGATCCCAAGAAGTTTGAGCCGTTTGAAATGGGAGTCAGAAATAGTTCTTCAGGATCTTAGGAATAAAGAACTAGATAAAATATTTCGAACTTTAATGGAGTCTCAATTTGTTGAATTCGACTCGAAAGGTACTCTGTATTCCTTAGAATGGAGGGGAGAATTTCTTGGTAGAGATTTATTTCTCCATCATAGAAAAGTCATTCAGCAAAATTTACCTTCTTCCTCGACCTCACAAAATTCCAGTCCAGGTATGGTTGTAGATCCAAGGAACTTAAGTCTCGAAAATTTCCCAATACCAAATCCTCTAGTAATAGATTCAAGTCATGCTGTGCAACTAACCGAATTATTGTGGTCTGGTTCCTATTCTGAGTCAATCTCAATACTTGATGATAGGTTCGTAGAATGGAAAAGTGAAAGCTTAGATTCTGATTCTCTTTTGCTCGAATTGGAATTCCCAGGCTATCCTAGTAGATCTCAGTCCTATTTAATTCCCAATCAGATGGGAATTCATACACTTTCTAAGAAAGAACTCCAATGTTTTCCTAAGAGTAATAATCTTTTCCACAAAGATTTTGCTCTCTACCACAGCGATACGAAACTACGGCTGATTGATCCAATAAGCTTAGGTTTGCTAGATGAGATAGAAATTGATACCTCGGAGTACGGAATGAACTCTACATCATCAAAGCTAAGGAGAAGCGCTGTCAAAAACCAGGGAACAAATTCTTGGCAGACCTCAGAGATTGAATCTGGGTTTTGCAAAGGACAGACCTTTGCGAGCCCAGGAGAATATCCATGAGGAATAAGTTTTTTTCATGCATTTTTCTTATCTTCTTCTTATCTTTGGAATCATTATTTGCTGAAGTTGATTTTTTCTTTGAACCTAATTTATATTCTTACCAATTCATAGAAAAGGATCTTATCCAAGGCTATCGGAATCGAAATTCTGCACAAGTCTATCGAATGGGAATTGATATTGATTTAGAAAATGAATTCGCAAGAGCAGAAGTTCAAGCAAGTTTTGTCCCCCCGATATCACTTAGTAAGGATTCGACTAAACTAAATACCAATTCACAGAACCAACCATCGGGTTCAGAGCAAACCAGTGGATTTTTTTTGGGAAGAGATGCCTATGTAGCATTTCCAATTCAAGATTTTACAGTTAATGTTGGGCGCAAAAGTTTTATCAACCAGCATCCCTTATCTCACAAAAGGTTTTCCGAATTAGATGGGACAGAGGGTCTTTCTTTAAACGTTGATGTCTGGAAAAATATTTATTGGCAGATTACACTCTGGGACAATTACCGAGGCTATCCAATTTGGGAATACAACCAAACAGAAGTTTATGGAGCTAGGGATAAAGCAGATTTAAGAAAAGGGGAAAGATCTAGGCATGGAACCAGTTTTCTGATGACTTCAGAATTTATTGATTTCACAGCTGATTTTTACTATTTGAATTTTGGAAGTTGGGGCAGGTATTCCCAAGATGATTTGAATCTGCAAAATCAGGAATCAGGTGATGGTGATTTCTACCATCGAACACGTTTGGGTTTGGTAGGTAAGTGGGAAGGATTTAGAGCGTCCACAAAAGTACATTTTGCAAGAGGTTTGGATAAAACATTTGCAGATCCCAAAAGACCAGAGAGAAGTCTGCCAATTCGTGGAGAAGCCTTGCAGCTTGAGCTTGGATATTTTTCTAAGGAGATATTTTTCTTTGTCTCAGGTTTCGTTCCCAATTCTATGCAGACTTCTACGAGTGATCAAGCAATAACTATTGGTTATGTGGGAATGGGTAATTCTCCACTCGAAGGTGCCTACCTTAGCAGATTAATGAATATTTATCCCTCAGCTTGGGTTACAGAATTTGGTTTAGAATCCATCCAAGAAAACAAAGGTCGTAGAAGTTCTTCCTTTTTAGGCAAGTGGGGAGCGGGTTACTTTTGGGAACCATTTCAAATTAGTTTATTTGTCGAAACTTTGATTCCTCGTTTGCTACAAGCAGAAGATAGAGGTGAGATTAGCTTACGAAAAATGGATTACTCCAAGCAATCTTTTTCAGAATTTACAGGACGTTTTGAATACCTGCAATCCACTTTATCAACGAAAATTCGCTTAGGTATAGAGCTTAGTTATCTTTGGACTACTAAGGAAGTCGAAATTCAAGGAACTGGTGTTAGAGTTTATGGAGGTTTCCAATTTTGATAAATAATTGCTTTAAAATTCTAATCTTACTTTCCATACTGAATGGAATCCAGTGCCAAGCATCTAAAGACAATTCAGATCTACTAGCAATTTTAGGTATTTTGCCTGAACAAAATTCTTGGAAGGCAATCTTTTCTTATCCAGGTAGATCTACTTCTATGGATAAGAGGGAGCAAGCTAAGCAAGAAATAATTTCCATCATTCGGTCTACTGAAAAGAGTTTAGAAATTCATGCCTACGGACTTACTGATGCTGATATAGTAAAAGAAATTGCCCAAGCAAGAGAAAGATATGTTTCGGTAAAGATTGTAGCTGATTCTGAGAGAAGCTATGATCTACTTAAGGCTTATAAAATTCCATATTCGATTTGGAAGGGTTCAGGCATCCACCATATCAAAGTTATACTTAGTGATAATAAAAAAATGTTTACGGGTACAGGGAACTTCACAAGCCAGGGTTTACTTACAGATTACGATGGATACTTCACTTTCAGCTTTCCGCAATCTTTTGGCCAGGATTTTTCTTCCTTAATTAATGAACGATACAACTATCCAGTGTTATCCTGGAATGGATTTTATTTTTATAATTCTCCAGACAATGGAAGGCATATCCAAAAAAGAATATTGGACGAGATTCGTAATGCCAAAAGAAGCATTCAGTACCTAATCTATTCCCATTCAGACCCACTTCTGAGCCAAGAGTTGATTCGTGCTAGCAAAAGAGGAGTTCTTGTTGAAGGAATCTATGATAGACCGATTAGTGATCAAGGGAAAATTTTGGCAACCATACTACCCCAATGGAATTCAAGAATCTATGAAGAGGAAAATGAAGATCGAATTGATGATGGTGTCTTTGGATTAGGGGGCTTGAATCACCATAAAACAATCATTATTGATGATGAGATTTTATTTTCAGGATCATATAACTTCTCTTTAAATGCGAGAGATTCTAATCGTGAAATATTTTACGAAACGAAAAACCCTTTGGTCATCCAGGAATATAGCCAGGAGTTTATCCGAGTGAAAAATTCTTCTCGCATCTACCCTGAATCTTGGACTGAATTAGAAGAACTCACCCATAAATCAAAGTATGTATTTGAATATGGAGATGGAATCTATCGAAGTTTGGGGATAAGCAGTAATTCGGAAATTGGAAATTTTCATCCGGTATCTTCTGGATTATTTGCAGGAGGACGTAAGATAGAGGATTTAATTTGGATTCAAGAAAGTAAATTGGATTTAAATTTCGAACCTACACAGCTTACCAATTTTACTACAACAGAAGACTGGGGCAAGTTTCATTCTGCCGCTGAGACTATTCAACTCTTGGCTTTAGATTCTTCCCATAGCTTGGGCTCTGTTTTTATCCTCCAGAAAGAATTAGATCTCAGACGTGCTCATCTTTGGACTTGGAACCTTGGTTGGATTAGCCAAGATCTAGTGAAACTTTCGAATAGGGAGTATCTTTGGTTGGGCAATTCTCTAAAAACTTCCAATAAGGCAGCATGGATAGTTTTGGAAAAAAATGGAGGCGATGGATATTTTTATACCTGCATCTATCAAAAAGGCAAATCACTACCAAGCGAATTGGAATTCCTATCCGACGAAAACCAGATCCAAAATAATTTAAAATTCCATAGGAAGGTAGATTCTTGTTCAGAAATATAAGATAATTGCTCTTAAAGGGTAACCCAGTAAAAATTTATAGAGTCAAAATGAATTTGGAAGAGTGGGGATTAAGATAGATGAGAAATATATATTAAAAGAATAATAACTGGCGCGGACAGGATTCGAACCTGTGGCCTTTGGGTTATGAGCCCAACGAGCTACCAGCTGCTCCACCGCGCGGTGTTAAAACCATAGTTTATTTTGGCATTTTTTTGGCAATGCAAATAATTTTCTTGTCCTTTAAATTCTAGGAAGCAAAATGGTGCTTTGATATATGTATTAGGTGGTAATCGCGTTTGAGTCAATCTGCTAATGAATTTGTAATAGAGCATTATGAGAAGAAAATCTACGATCAGAAACAACTTTTAGAAATTTCTAAAGCTCTTAACTCAACGCTGGATTATAGGTATCTAATTGATGCAATTTTAAATATTTGTCTAGCTCAACTCCAGACCTTGAATGCAGCAATGTATCTTGAGACAGAGGTTGATTCCCAGCTTTTTCGAATGGAACAAAGCTTTAAGGGTTTTGACATTGGCCCTAAAGAGCTAAATTATGAGATCCCTATGGATTCACCTTTGATTCACTTTTTAGCTGAAAAGCCGAAGGCAACACTCTTAAGTTATATACTTACGATACCTGAACTTAGCGAAGATCCTGTAGTAATTTTTTTAAAGGAACTAAATGCTGAAATAATAGTGCCTCTCAATGCTAAAGGTAGAGTGAATGGACTTCTCATTCTAGGTGAGAAAATGATACTCAGTGAATACTTAGAAGAAGAAAAAGAATTTATGACTACACTTGCTTCGCTTGCAGGAATTGCAGTGGAGAATGCTCGGCTATATGAACTGGCAACTGTTGATATGATGACTAGCTTGAAAGTCCATCATTACTTTCAAACCAAGCTTAAGGAAGAAATGGATCGTTGTCGTAAAAAGTCTACCAAGCTAACGCTTCTTTTTACAGATGTTGATAAATTCAAGGTCTTCAACGATACTTATGGCCACCAAGCCGGAGATGTGGTTCTCATTGAAGTTGCCAAGCAATTGATCGATCATGCTGGAAGGCATGATATCGCAGCACGCTACGGAGGCGAGGAATTCTGTTTAGTGATGCCTGGAGCTGATGAAGATGCTGGATTTGAAATGGGTGAAAGAATACGTAAAGCAGTTGAGGCAATGTCTGTCAAAAATCCAAATACTGGTGAAGAAATGAAAGTAACTCTCTCTGTGGGCATTTCTAGTTTTCAGACAAGCGACCGAAATAATAAAGATTTGATTGAACGAGCAGATAAGGCACTCTACCAAGCCAAACATTCTGGAAGAAATCGTACAATTTGTTATAAGCAATAATTTCAATTCAACCGACATTTAACCTAGGTAGGAGTAATGTCAATGTTGGATTCAAAAATCAAAGTTTATGACGAAAAAGAAGAATCACTTTCTGAGAAAATTCGAAACCGAGCTCTTGGTCAACAGCAATTTGACTTTTCACCATATTCTTGTTATATAGAGTATAAGCCGACTGATAAGGATACTCGAATAGAGTTTCGAGACTGTGTAATCGATTACTCTAGATGCAAGAATTCAAGATGTATCAAAAAACTTACTTAGTCTTCTTTCTAATCTTTTTCACATTCTATTGCCAAAATCAACAACGAGTTCAACAAAGAAGTATTCGTACTTTCAAGGCGAGTCCGTATATTTATAAATTTTCCCACAATCAAATCTTTCTTAAGGTCTATGTAAAATCAAGCAACTCCTATAAAGAGCCTGAGGCTCGCTGGGCCTTGCTTGATTCTGGTTCAACAGTTAATTTAATGTTAGATAATGAATTGGAAAGGAAAATTTGGGATTTAGCCTTTGAGAAAGAGTCCACTTCTTTTTCTCCAATGGAATTTCATAATCTGGGAACTGCTTTACCTAAAGATTATGATTTAGTTCTGGGTGCTCCATTTTTTCAAAGACACTGTCTTATTTTTGAATACGGAGTTCCTGTAAGTATCCAACAAAATTTAAAGAAAAAATGTTTCTCCCAGGAAGGTATAGACAATAAAGAAATACCAAATCTCATTAGCTTAGAACTTATTCCGAAAAATGGTTTGGTTCATGCAAGTGTACAAATTGGTACAAAAGAAGAATTGATGGCAATTGATACAGGATCTGGAATGAGTTCACTGCCTCTTTCTGAATTCAATGAAAGTATGCAATCCTTAAACCAGAATATACTTGTGATGGATATCCAAGGTAAAAAGAGACTTAGAAAACTTTATGTTGTTTCTAAACCGATTCAGTTGAAGCAACTTCATTTTTCTCCTGCAAAAATTTTGGATAGTGATGAAGTTTGGGATGGAAAAGAAGGCTATTCAAGCACCTTAGGCGTCGATTTTCTAAAAACATTTCGCGTTTACATCGACTTTGGGTCTAAAATATTGGGAATAGATCACAATGAATACAAGCAAGGGCAAAATCATAGTAGCAATGAGTGGGGGAGTCGATAGCGCTGTAGCAGCAGGACTTCTCATGGAAGAGGGCTACGAGGTGATAGGAGTCAATCTCCGAACTTGGGAATACGAAGCGCCGTCCTGTGATACGACCAAAAAATCATGTTGTTCTCCAGAAGATATTCGCGATGCCCGTGATGTAGGACTTTCTCTTAAGATTCCTTTTTATGTTGTAAAAATGGAAAAAATATTCGGTGAAAGAGTGATAGATCGTTTCATTGATGATTACAAATCAGGAAGAACTCCCAATCCCTGTGTGGAATGTAACACCTTCGTCAAGTTTGGTGCATTGTTTGACAAAGCCAAAACTTTGGGTATTGAGAAAATTGCAACCGGACACTATGCACAGACTCATTTTGAAGATGGAAGATGGTCTATTGCAAATGGTGTTGATATGACCAAGAACCAAGCCTATTATTTGTATGGTTTGTCCCAAGAAAATATTTCCAATACAGTATTTCCCTTAGGTGGAATGAAAAAAACAGAAGTCCGTGAGATCGCAAGAAAGATGGGACTTCCAGTCGCAGATAAACCTGAGAGCCAAGAAATTTGCTTCATCCCAGAAAATGATTACCGGAAGTTTTTAGAAAAGAAATCAGTCGATTTTACTCCTGGCTACTTCAAAATGAGTGATGGAAGAATTTTAGGGAAACACAGCGGCAAAGAAAAATTCACCATAGGCCAAAGAAAGGGTTTAGGTATTTCATGGAAGAATCCACTTTATGTTCTAGCTATCGAAGATGACGGAACGGTCTTGTTAGGCGAAGAAAATGAAACATATTGTTCTGAATTTGTTGTGGAAGATGTAACCCTACAAGGATGGAGTCCCTTCGATGAAGGAGAATCCCGATTGGGTAGAGTTCAAGTTCGCTACCGACATTCACCTATTTCTTGCAAGATTGAATTTAGAAACAATAGATATATTGTTCATCCCTTAGAAGATGTTCGTGGAGTTACGCCAGGTCAGTCCGCAGTTTTCTACGCGCTAGAGGGAAGTTATCTTTTAGGTGGTGGTATCGTAGAAAAAGGCAGTATAAAATTATCCATTCGTGAAGCACAAAATGTCGCTGATCCTATAGAGGTATAAGCCTTTTGAAAAGCAATTCCACTCTTCTAATAATTGGTGGTGGCCTACTGCAAGTTCCCATCATCCAAACAGCAAAGACTATGAAACTAAAAGTAGTAGTTGCGGATATGAATCCAGACTCTATTGGATTTCGAATTGCTGATGATAAAATTCTGATGTCAACTAAAGATGTGGAAGGTATGGTTCGTGAGGCGAAACGTTATGCGAAAGATAAGCCCATCCACGGAGTGATTACAGCTGGTACAGATGCATCTATGACGGTAGCAGCTGTCGCCAACTCACTCGATCTTCCAGGAATTCGTTTCATTGATGCGGAAGCCTGCTCGAATAAAGTTAAAATGCGCAAGCGCCTAAGAGAACACAATGTACCCATTCCAAATTTTGCAGAGGTTTGGAATATCCAAGATGCAAGAGATGCCTTAGAGTATTTGAAGTTTCCCTTAGTTATGAAACCTGCTGATAATATGGGTGCGCGAGGTGTAATCAAAATTGAAACGCGTGAAGATATACAAAATGCATTTAAACATGCTAAGAAATTTTGTCCAACTGGTGAATTGATTCTAGAGGAGTATATGAATGGGCCAGAGGTATCGGTTGATGCCCTTTCTTTTGGTGGCAAATTTAAGATCACAGGAATTGCCGATCGAATTATAGAAAGGGAACCTTATTTCATTGAGGTAGGTCATAATATGCCCTCTGCTCTACCTAAGGATACCCTGCAAGAAATCGAAAGAGTTATGTTTCAAGGAATGAAGGCACTCGGAATAAATTTGGGTGCAGGAAAGGGTGATATCAAAATCACACCAGAGGGCGTAAAAATTGGTGAGATCGCAGCGCGCTTGTCAGGTGGGTTTATGTCAGCTTTTACATATCCTCTTTCTTCTGGTGTAAATCTAAACCGTGCTGCCATACTCATTGCTATGGGGGAAGAACCTGATAATTTAGAACCTGTTTTGAATCGGGTCTCTATAGAACGCTCTCTTCTGGCCAAGCCAGGCAAACTTTTGAGTATAACTGGATTGGATGAGGCTAAAAAAATGGATGGTGTCAATGAAATCTTTATCCAATCCAATATAGGCGATATCATTAAGGAACCGACTAACAATATAGAGAAGACGGGACATGCCATTATTACATCTCTCTCACTAGAAGAATCAGAAAATATTTTTGCTAAGCTTAGGTCAACTCTCCATTTCGAAGTAGACGAAGTTTATGGTGTTACCGAAAAGGAAATGAACCAAAATGCGAGGGCAAAGTTTGGTAGAGAAGTGTGTTGGGTCTGCAAAATCTGTGATGGTTCGGATTGTGCCAGTGGTGTTCCAGGCATGGGTGGAGTGGGAGCTATGTCTAGCTTCCAAGATAATTCTATATCACTTTCTGAATACCAGATTCTACCTCAATACATTCGCTCCCATGTTGTCTCTAATATAGATACAAATTATTTAGGTTTAAATTTATCTTCCCCAATCATGGGAGCACCCATGACAGGTGCAGTCACTAATATGAATGGAACTATGACTGATCCAGAATATGCGAGAATAGTATTAAAAGGCTTCAATGAGGCTGGATCTATTGCATGGTTAGGTGACGGAGCAACTCCTGACAAATATAAAATGCTTCTACCTGAAATCCAAGCATATAAAGGACGATCTGTCCTAATTTGCAAGCCTAGAGAAGACGAGGGCTTACTTCGAGAAAGAATGCAGGAAGCGGAACTCCAAGGAGTATTCGCTATCGGAATGGATATCGATGCAGTGAATTTCAAGACCATGTCTTTGAAAAATTTAGCTAGCATAAGTCGAAGTATTAAAGACCTAGAAAAAATTCGTAAATTTACCAAGCTGCCTTTCATACTCAAAGGTATAATGAATCCAGAAGATGCAAGTTTAGCTGTTGAAGGCGGATTTGATGCTATAGTAGTTTCAAATCATGGTGGACGTGTGCTAGATGGAATGCCTGGAACAGCAAGAGTCCTGCCTAAGATAGCTGAAAGTCTTAAAGGCAAAATCCACATATCCGTGGACGGAGGCATTCGATCTGGAATGGATGTTTTTAAAATGCTAGCTTTAGGTGCAGATACCGTATTAATTGGACGTCCTATTGCAATTGCAGCAGTTGGTGCTGACTCCGCTGGAGTAAAATTCATTATTCAGAAATACAATGAAGAACTACGACAGGCTATGAGTATAACTGGTTCTGAGAATCTAAATAGCATTTCATTAAAAATGCTTTTCCGTAAGTTTGATAATTAATCTACTGTTGATATGGATAGGTTAGTAACTGATTTTGTATCGATAAATAAAGTTATAAATCTCTTATATGGACGATTACCTGTTTATTTAATTGAAGATGGTCAAGAATTTCCTGTAAAAATAATAGCAATGAAAGAAAAGGGTCTGATTATTTTTAATAATAGATCGAGTGCTTCTTCAGAAATAAATCTTTTAGTTATCCACAATGGAACCAGAATTTTAATTTCCTTTTCTAGGTTAGGTGGTGATGGCAAGGGAACTGAAATTTTAAAGCCATTGAAAATGTCTGTATCCGAAGCTAAACGAGAATCCAATAGGGTCATCTTGCAGGATAATGTTCCTAAGCTTAAAGTTTCAAATATTATCAATCAAAATGACATTCATAAAGCTATTGGATTCGAAGATAAACAAGTTGATGCAATAGTTAAAGATTATTCGCAAAAGCTCAATGCGAAATTCAAAAATGTGAATATTAATATATCGGTTAGATTAGATGGTCGCATGCGATTAATGCAGAATTATGATAAGCCTATCTATATTCCTAATCGAAATGCTGAAGGTTTCAATCATCCTAATTTTCTTCCTTTCAATGAATACATTCGTTTAGTTACTGTTTCAAAATTAAATGAACTTTTTATTTCTGAAATAACCGTTCCACTAAAATACAAAGAATATTCATCTTTGGGTTACATTCAGGTTAATTCAGAAAATGTTTTACCTTTTGAATCCTTTGAAGTCATTTCTAAAGTTGCTCATTCAATTACTAATGATATGATTGGAACTGGAGTCTTTCAAGAATCAAAAGAAGCCTGCGAGGTAAATGATTTAAGTTTAACTGGCCTATCATTTCTCCATCCACAATCTCGTCTTTTTTCTCGTTCTATGACTATGGGTGAGACTATTGTTTTCGATTTATTCCTACCCGATAAGAAGAAAATAGTATGTCGTGGAATAATTAAAAACATTAAGAACACTGAAGTAATGTTTCGAGTTGGTATCCAATTTTACAATAACACTAACTCTACTAATGAGGCTATTAAGAATTTTCTCGACAAAAACCAAGAATAAAATCCTTCCATGAGTGCTAAGATAGATGGCCAAATTGAATTTATAGAACATAAAACAATTTGCAAACACAAAACAACTGTAATAAAATACATCAGCCAAAGATTTACATATTATTCAGAGGACGAGTGGATTAATCAAATAAATTTAGGAAGAGTTTCAGTGAATGGAAGGAAGATTCATATGGATAAAGAAATTTTTCCCAATGATGAATTGCTTTGTCTATTAGAAAAAATCGATGCCAAGGAACCACCTATTGATCCCAATTATAGCATTCTTTATGATGATCAGTATTTGCTTGTTGTAAATAAATCGGGTGATATCCCTATTCACCCTGCTGGCAGATACCGGAAGAATACTCTGCTGACTATACTTGAAGCAGATATTTCGTGCAAATTGTACCCTTGCCACAGATTAGACCGAGAGACTTCTGGAATTTGCCTTTTTGCCAAGAATCCGGAAGCAGGGCAAAAGTTAGCTAAACAATTTCAAGATAGAAAGATAGAGAAAGAATACCGTGTATTTGTTTATGGCGAATTCCCCGAACAAATTGTTCTAGAAGGGCTCATTGAAACTGATCCTAATTCATTAATCCGTAAGAAAAAATTTCTAAACCAAGTAAATTTTCCATCCCAAAGTAAACAAGACTTAGATTTTGATTCTTCTCAAAGCTCTGATTCTACAAATTATTCTAATCCATTGGATTACAGAAAAATATCAGCTGAATTACAAAATAAGAAAATAGACAAAAGTTATGCGATCACAATTTTCCAAAGGCTATCTTTTAGAGAAGGGATAAGCCAAATTGCCGCTTTTCCCTTAACGGGAAGAATTCACCAAATACGCGCTAGCCTACATTCATTTGGCTTCCCGATTCTGGGAGATAAAATCTACGGAAGAGATGAGAAAGTTTTCTTGCAATTCATAGAAACTGGATGGACTAAAGAATTTCAAGAAATTTTGGGCCATAGTAGGCAGGCTCTTCATGCCTATCGATTGGAATTTCTACATCCCGTTTCTGGTGAAAAAATGAAAATAATATCTGCTTTACCTGCCGACCTTAACTTTTAGATTTCCTTATGTCACATATAATTTTGATTAGTTGTGAAGTAAACTCACACATCGTACCGACCATAGATTTATACTATGGAAGATATCATTTTAAAAAAAGAAATTTCGGATCGTCGCTTTTTTGGAGAATTTTGGACAGCTAAACAACGTCAATCGCATTCTTTACATTATGCGGTAAGTTATCGTGCTTCCTTTAAGCCGGAATTACCATCCTTTTTCTTTTCTGAGTTTTTAAATAAAAAAGCTTCAGTAGTTATAGATCCTTTTGGAGGAAGGGGAACAACTGCAATCCAAGCAAATTTAGAAGGACATTATGCAATTCATAATGATGTAAATCCTTTATCTTTATTCCTTGCAAAATCTCGGTCCCAGATTTCATCGAAAGAGGCATTGATTAAAACACTTAAATCCGTAGATGTAAGTAAAAAATCTAGTGAAGAAGAATTGGATGAAGACCTACTTGCTTTCTACCACAGAGATACTCTTCGGGAAATAAAAAATTTCCGTAACTTCTGTAATGAAAATCCATCCCCCGAAACTAATTTTCTAAAGCTTGTCACCTTGTCACGTTTGCATGGACATAGTCCTGGGTTTTTCTCTATCTATAGCTTTCCTCAGGTTTCGATTCCAGCTATACAACAAAGAAAAAATAATTTAAAGAAAGGGGTTCTGCCTGAATACCGTCCAATTATTCCAAGAATAGAATCTAAGTTAAAGAGAGATTTGGCGGATAGCCTACCTCCTTTCTATCATGAATTTTCTGGAAAGAACCAGTATTATCTTTCCAGCACAGAAAATATGGATCAAATCCCATCTGAATCAGCAGATCTTTTAGTGACCTCACCACCTTTTCTGGATAAGGTGGATTATAAAAATGATAATTGGATTCGCCATTGGTTTTTGGGTATACCTGAAGAACAGACAGATAAGATATCGATGTTTTCTTCAATTGATGAGTGGACCAATTTTATGACGAACACTTTGAAATCATCATCTAGAATTCTTAAGAATAAATCTTATCTGGTTATAGAAGTAGGCGAAGTGAAGAAAGGAAAAAATTTAATTCCTTTAGATGACTACGTTGTAGAGGCAGGTGCAAGAGCTGGTCTTACTTGGAGTAGAACTTACATCAACACACAGAAATTTACAAAGCTTTCCAATTGTTGGAAGGTATCCAATAATGAGAAAGGAACCAATTCCAACCGCTGCGTGGTTTTACAGAAAGTATAGATAGTAATTCTTTGAATGAGAATTTTTCAATAGAAATTTGCTTGCTTTCAAATACTTGACTTGATTCAGAATCCAATCATCATGGAATAATGAAGTCTATCCTTTTTTCATTTATTATGATTCTTTTATTAACTTCCTGCTCAGAGAAGTCCAATTCTAATCTTGGGAATTCTTCCTCTGATGATTCCCTTCCTATTGATATCCAAAAAATCCAAGAAGGAAATAAAGTCTTACTGCAGGTCAGTGCTCAATCTGGATTTGGAATTCAAATCGAAGTTCCTAATGTAATTAGCGTTACAGCAGAAGATGGATTGACGATAAACTCAAAAGACCTTACTTTTTCAGGTACACCCAATCCTAAGAAACCAGAATACTATTTGAATTTGAAGCCAATGGAATTAACCGTCAATGGGAATGGAAAGCTCTTACTACAAGGTAAAATTTTCTACTGTGATTTCAGTAAAAATATTTGTCTTCCAGGTAAGCTTTACCGTGAACTAAGCATTTAATTTTTAAAGTATAATTAGACCAATAACATATATTAGAGTAAATGAAAATGACATTAAATAAATACAGTCGAAAACTTACCCAAGATGAAACTCTACCAGCTTCTCAAGCAATGATCATTGGGTCAGGAGTTCCTTACGAAGATTTGAATAAGGCATTTGTTGGAATTGGAAGCACTGGTTTCGAAGGCAATCCCTGCAATATGCATTTGACTGATTTGGCAGCTATACAAAAGAAATCAGTTCAAGCAACCAATGAAATAGTGGGGCTGCTTTTCAATACAATTGGTGTGAGTGATGGAATTACAAATGGAAACGATGGTATGCGTTACTCACTTCCTTCAAGAGAAATTATAGCAGATTCAATAGAATCTATAGCTGGTGCACATTTCTATGATGGTGTTGTTTTTACAGCAGGTTGTGATAAGAACATGCCTGGAGCAATTATGGCAATGGCGAGACTCAATCGCCCATCTATTATGGTGTATGGTGGCACTATCAATGGTGGACATTACAAGGGCGAGAAGCTGAACATTGTGTCCGCATTTGAAGCCTACGGAAAGAAACTTCAAGGAAAGATTACCGAAGAAGACTACAAAGAAATTATAAAAAACTCCTGCCCTGGTCCTGGTGCCTGTGGAGGAATGTACACGGCTAATACTATGGCAACGGCTATTGAAGCTATGGGCATGAGTTTGCCGTACAGTTCGTCCTGTCCAGCAAGAAGTGAAGAGAAAAAGCGTGAATGCCAAAATGTTGGTCAATATATACTCAATCTACTTGAGAAAGATATTAAGCCAAGTGATATCATTACAGAAAAGTCCATTTCTAACGCCCTAAGGATCATTACTGTATTAGGTGGATCAACAAATGCGGTTCTCCATATGATTGCTATTGCAAGAACTATGGGTATTGAATTAAGCTTAACTGATATCCAAAAGATTACGGATACAACTCCCTTGCTTGCTGATATGAAACCAAGTGGCAAATATCTGATGGAAGATCTTTTTAAAATTGGGGGAGTTCCTGCTATAATGAAGTTCATGTTGCAAGAAGGTATGATCGATGGTTCATGCATAACAGTAACGGGCAAGACGATTGAAGAAAATCTCAGAGAACTTCCTGGACTTCCTGATGGACAAGATCTCCTGAGACCTCTATCCAACCCAGTCAAGCCAGAGGGACATATCCAAGTTCTATATGGCAATATAGCGAAGTTAGGTGCTGTTGCAAAAATCACTGGCCACGAAGGAGAGATCTTCGAAGGGAAGGCAATCTGTTTTGATAATGAGGCGGATCTCAATGCAGGGATTCATTCTGGAAAGGTGAAAGCAGGGCATGTTGTCGTAATTCGTTATGTTGGACCTAAGGGTGGTCCAGGTATGCCAGAAATGCTTAAGCCTACCTCAGCTATCATTGGAGCTGGACTGGGCGATAAAGTGGCTCTTATCACTGATGGAAGATTCTCTGGTGGAACGCATGGCTTTGTAGTCGGACATGTAACTCCTGAGGCTATGGAAGGTGGAGAGATTGCTTTGATTGAAGATGGTGATATTATTCTTATTGATTCCATCCACAATACGATTGATGCAAAAATCTCAGAAGATGATATGAATTCACGCAGATCCAAATGGAAAAAGCCACCTTACCGAGTTAGCAGTGGTTATCTTTGGAAATACATCAAGACTGTAGAGAATGCAAGTGGCGGTTGTCTGACAGATAGATAATGTATTTCAAATACATTAAATTCCATATTGTGGAGGCTTATTTGAAATGATGTCAAATAAGCTTCAAATATAAATAATTCTCAGTTGAATATGAAAGATATTATTAATATTTCTTCATCTTAACATAATTTAATAGATGTTTTTATTAAATTTAATAAAAAAATTATTTCCTAAGATAATTTTAAACATTTTGTCGATTTTTTCCATTTTTTTCCAACTAATACAAAGAATAGATTTATAAAATTAAAATTAAGAAATTAAAAAGAGTTTTTTACAAGATCAGATTATTTTGGATATTATTAAAATGCCGACATTAGATATAATAAAAGCTCTAAACGAAAATGAATTTCAACTCTTTTATCAACCACAGGTAGATCAAGAAAGGAGAATAGTAGCTGTTGAAGCATTGATTAGGTGGAATCATGTTAAGTATGGATTGATGACTCCTAATACTTTCTTACCTGCCATAAAGGAAATTGGTACCTTGAATGAAGTAAATAAATGGGTCACAGAAACCGCATGCAATACTTTAAATAGATGGGCTACTATTGATGAATTAAATGATGTAGTTATCTCAATAAATATTTCTCCTTTTCGAACAATAAAAAATGATTTTCTAGTTGATCTCTATAAAATTATACAACAAGCGAAAATCAATCCTCTTAAACTAAAGGTTGAAATTACCGAACAGAATTCTATTGCAGATCTGCAGTCAACAATGGAAGCAATGAAAAAGATGCAATCCATAGGAGTCCAATTTTCACTAGATGACTTTGGAACGGGTTATTCTTCTTTTAAACATTTACAAGAATTACCAATTCAAGAGATTAAGATTGATAGATGCTTTGTGGATGGTCTCACTAAGAATAATAGAAATTTATCTATAGTTAAATCAATAATAAATATTGGTCAAGATCTACAATTAAAAATAGTAGCTGAAGGAGTTGAGACTATCGAGCAAATGGATATCTTACTTAAATTGGGATGTAGATATTTCCAAGGATATTATTTTCATAAACCAAAATCACAGAATGAAATCGAAAGTTTTTATTCACAAAAAAATATAACTAAATTAAATTCTTTAAGATCTTTAGAAGAAATTAATTCTGATGAATGTTTAAAGTATAGTATCGATTTTTGGAAGCAGTCTTCAGTATCATTAATTTATAATGAAATCCAGAAATTATTAAAGATAGAGGATTTAGATTTTTTCTTTCTATTGCTTAATGCTAGTTCTATAACTAAAGAATATTTTATTTATTATTGTTGGTTCTTTAGTGACGGCCCTCTTTTAGATAACTTCATCAATCGAAAAGATGTACCAATTCCAATTTTGACTGAGATAATATTTGCAGGGCTCTCCATCAATGAATCATCTATGAATCCAGTTGATTACTTTTCCTTTTGGTCTGAGAAATTATCAGCTGATCAATCTTTACGTCTACTTAGCAATACAAAAGATTATAAATCGCATCCAATTTTAATAGCCTGTCTATTATCAAATCTCGACGCCAAAGCTTGGGAAGAATTTTTCACAACTTTAGTTTCAGAAGAAGCTGAAATTTATAAGTTCTTAAAATTGTTTGAAGATTTTTCTGTTTTAGAAAGGGAGAAATTATTCTCTTCAAATCAAACATTGTGTAAATATTTTAATCTACTAATAACTTTGATTAGTGGATCTGAAGAAGATCCTTTCCTCATTAATTTAAAAGAATCTATTGATAAAACATTGAAATGGGAGGGATATGCAATGGGTATGAAAGCCTCATTTTTAATTGAGAATGAAATTGATCTACCACCAAGTCTTAGAAATAGCAATAGAATCTCATGTATTATTCATGATGTAAAAAATCTTCCATCGGAAGAAAAATCAATTTTTCTAACTTATTTATACAAGCATTCAGTTATAATCGATAAACAGGAACTATTGTTGATTGAGAAAGTGTTTGAAATGCAAGATTACATGCAAGAAGAATTTTTATTATCAGGATGAAGTTAATTGAATAAGATTTTTTGCCGCCACCTTACCGAGTTAGCAGTGGTTATCTTTAGGAATACATCAAGACTGTAGAAAATGCAAGTGGCGGTTGTCTGACAGATAAATAAGGGCTAAAAACCACAACCCAAAGAATATATAGAACCAGAATTGCTAGATTTAATTCCCACAATGTTACATGTTAAGGTGCATATTTCATACAATTTTTTACATTCATTGATATCCCTAGGTGAATCGTTACATTTACTTTGAAAGTTTGTTATGGTATATAAGCATAATGCTTATAGTCCCTTATCTGGCTTTTCTTCCTCTTCTTCAAATGGAGATAACGGACTCATACAAGAAGTCATATACAAAATAAGTAGTAATAAAACTGTAATATGGTGAAAAAATATTTTCAAATCTGAATAGCCCTAATCGTTAATTATAATTAGGGGTTTTAAAAATGCTAGATTTTTTTTAAATTCGAAATTTATCCATCGGAAAGGATTTAGTAATCTCAGCTACTCCTGCTTTAACAGATTTTGCCTTTGAATCATCTCCTAAATGATCTAACAGATCACAGATTAGGTTTCCTACCTTTTTCATCTCATCTTCTTTGAGTCCCCGAGTGGTTAGCGCAGGAGTTCCAAGACGAATACCTGAAGTGATGGCAGGAGGATTTTTATCAAAAGGAATTCCATTCTTATTCACGGTGATTCCAGCATGATCCATAGCATCAGCTGCATCTTTTCCAGTCATGCCTTTAACGCTAACATCGACTAGCACCAAGTGGTTATCAGTTCCACCGGATATTACACGATAGCCACGGGAAAGAAATATTTCTGCCAATACTTTTGCATTTTTAACTACTTGGTCAATATAGTTTACAAATTCAGGTTTTAGTGCTTCTCCGAAGGCTACCGCTTTTGCAGCAATAACGTGCATTAAGGGACCACCTTGGATTCCAGGAAAGACTCTTGAGTTTAGTATTTTTTCATTTACTTCTTGAGAAAGAATAAGTCCACCCCTTGGTCCACGAAGTGTCTTATGAGTTGTAGTTGTAACATAATCACATATTCCTACAGGACTTGGGTGCGCACCAGTCGCCACCAAACCAGAAATATGTGCCATATCTGCCATAAGTTTAGCCCCGACCGAATCAGCGATATCTTTGAACTTTGCAAAATCTAAAGTTCTCGGGTAGGCAGAAGCTCCGACGATGATTAGTTTTGGTTTGGATTCTTTAGCAATTTTTGCCACCTCATCCATATCAATTCTATGGTCAGATTCTCTCACACCATAAGCAACAGGATTAAAATATCTACCACTAATATTGACTGCGGAGCCATGTGTTAGGTGGCCTCCATGGGCGAGGTTCATACCCAGGAATGTATCTCCTGGCTGAAGGCAAGCAAGGAAGACTGCCATATTTGCTTGGGCTCCTGAGTGAGGTTGGACATTTGCATATTCTGCTTTGAAAATCTTCTTAGCGCGATCAATTGCAAGCTGTTCAACGGTATCAGCATTTTCACAACCGTTGTAGTATCTTTTGCCTGGATAGCCTTCCGCATATTTATTTGTCAAAGTTGAATGGTAGGCTTCAAGAACTGCCTGTGAAACAAAATTCTCAGAGGCTATGAGTTCTAAGGAATTCTCTTGTCTCTCGTCTTCTTTTTGGATAGCGGAAAAAACTTCTGGGTCTGCTTTGGATAGGATACTCATACATCCAAGATGGATTTTGTCTCTTTAGGGAAAATTTCTTTTTTCCAGAAATCGGAAATTTTATAATCTTATGCAAGCATTCAGAAAATCATTGCCAAAAAAAATAGATCGGATTTTCTCTAGATATGGTTCAAGATCTTAAGAAAACCATCCCCCAGACCATCGAGTATGATGAGAATGATTTAAAAATTGTTTGGAAAGACGGATTTGAATCTAAATACAACCTGCTTACTCTAAGAAAATTATGCCCCTGTGCGACTTGTAGAGGCGGTCATGGTGGAAAAGTGGGACAGGCTACAGGTCATATCACAAAAGCAACAATTATCTCTTGGAATAAAGTAGGAAGGTATGCTATCAATATTCTTTGGAATGACTACCATAATACTGGAATTTTTTCCTATGACCATCTCAGAGCCTACGGCGAGGGAAAAATGGATGCCTTCGATGAATAATTGCTTTTTTTCTATCATTCTTAAAAAAATGAATGACAAAATACCTCATATTATGTCTCATAAGCCTTAGTTGAGATTATGATCCGTATTGGAGCTGTAAATGGGTGAAGGTTCCCTATCACAAGACGAAATAGACGCCCTTTTACAAGGTGCGGAAGACAGTCCTTTTGACGTAGGAGGCGGCTCTGTGTCTTCAAGCGGCGGGGCTGCTGATTCTCTTTCTCCCATCGATCGTGATATAATCTCTGATATGTTAGGACAGGCTTTTCAGACTGCTGGAAATGTTCTAGGAACTATACTCGCCAAAAACACTCGTTTTAATAATCCCTCAACTGAATCTCGAACTTCGGCAGAAATTGGCCAAGAGCTTGGCAATAAAACAGTATGCCTCTATTCACAAGTGCAAGGTGCATTTAGTGGACGAATTGCAATCATCATCGCCCAGGAGAATGCTGCAAAAATTGCTGGTCTTATGATGGGTGGAGCAGGTCCAAGTGGAGACATGGATATGGCTCAGTTGCAGACATTAAAGGATTCCTTATCTCCTATGATGGGGACAGTAACTGCACAAATAGGCATGAAGTTAGGTGGAAATTTATCTGGTTCTCCTCCTGACATAGTATTAGTGAACTCGCCTAATGATCTACGTCTACCAGATGGACAGACCTTGGTGAAGACTCAATTCAGTCTAAACATAGATTCTATTGGTTCATTCAAAGTAAGTTATATTTTATCTAGTGATAACGCCCAAGCCATTTTAGATATATCTAAAAATGGAGGAAGCATGCAATCTGGCGGTGGCATGAATGTGCCAATGCAAGGCGGCGGTGGTAACATGGGCGGTTTTGCACCTAATCAGCCACAGGTTGGAATTAAAGGAATTGGATTTCCTTCCTTGTCTACTGCAGGAGCAGCATCAGGAAATACGAATTTAAACCTTTTAATGGATGTTCAGATGGCTCTAACTGTGGAGTTAGGAAGAACTAAAATGTATATCAAAGATATCCTTGGTTTGGGTGAAGGTTCCATTATCGAATTAGACAAGTTAGCTGGTGAACCAGTGGATTTGCTTGTTAATGGAAAGCTCATTGCAAAAGGGGAAGTGGTCGTCATCGATGAAAACTTCGGTGTGCGGGTTACTGATATCGTCAGTCCTCAGGATAGAATTAAATCGGATAAAGGATAATGAAGAGGGCACTCATTCCTATTGTAATCCTAGCGCTTACATGGGGTTCTCTGTATTCTCAAGAGAAATCAGAAGATTTAGATTCCCTTCTTCAGAAAGAGTTAGGTGTTAGTCCTTCAGAAAATGCTAAAAAATCCGATACAAAATCATCTGGTTCTAGCTCAGCAACAAAAGAATCTAATCAATCTTCACAATCTGAGAAAGATGGGTCTGAGGCTTCCGATTCAAATTCAAACTTAATACAAGATCGTTATTCAGATTCGGATGATTCTTCATCTACTGCTTGGCTTCTTGTTAAAGTGATTTTAGTATTTGGTGGCTTAACAGCCGTCATGATGTTTGTTCTGAGAGTTATGACTAGAACTCGGGATTCTAGATTCCCTGTGAAGGGAGTTATGTCTGTTCTTTCTAGTCTGCCCATTGCACCTAATAAACAAATTCAAATTGTTGATGTTGCAGGTAAGCTTCTTGTATTAGGAGTGGCAGACTCTGGAGTGAATTATATAACAGAAATTACTTCTTTAGAAGATAAAAATCGTATTTTAAAATTAAAACAAGAATTTGAACCTAGTCAGGATAACTTTATGGTTACCCTTCTTGAATCTCTAAAAGATCTTTCTCCGAAATCTTTGACAACTCGATTGGATTCCAACCAGTCTGAAGCAAAATTCATAGATGATGCAGAAATGGAAGCCTTGGAACAAAAGCATAAACGCACCTTAGAAAAGTTAAAGGAAAGTAATAAAGACTTGGGAATGGATCCTGGTTTTTCTGGGGGAAAATTATGAGATCTATCAATTTTTCTAATGAAATTAAATCCTTTTGGTATTTTCTAAATAAAACGAGATCTGTTCTTTTCTTTCGATATTCAATGGGACATAATTCAGTTATGTTGAACATTAAGTCGGTAGGAAGGCTAATTAGTATTCTTCTGTTGTTGTTTTTATTCAGCCCTGTTGTTGATTCTGTAATGGAGCAGAGTGGATTTAGCCTGGGTTCAAGTATACACGCTCAGTCGACTTCCAATTCAAGAATCCCCATTCCAAATTTAAATTTTAATGTGAACGAGGCTAAGACTCCAAGAGAAACTTCGCTCTCCTTGATGGTCTTATTTTTGGTTACCATACTTTCTCTAGCACCTGCTATTGTAATGTCTGTTACATCTTTTACGAAAATAGTCATTGTCCTAGATTTCGTTAGACGAGCACTTTCTTTGCAGAATTTGCCACCTAATCAAGTAATGATGGGGCTTGCTCTTTTTATGACATTTTTTATCATGGCGCCTACCTTGGGTGAGATCAATCAAACAAGCCTGCAGCCTTTTATGGAAGGCAAGATCGATACAAATACCTTTTTCGATAAGACTATGGTTCCTCTTCGTGGTTTTATGATACGACAAATCGGAGCTGCTGGCACTAAGGATGTAGCTTTATTCTTAAAATTAGGTAAGGTAAAAAACGTAAAGTCTTACGAGGATGTTCCTTCCTACGTAATCGTTCCTGCTTTTATGCTAAGTGAAATCAAGAAAGCCTTTATCATTGGCATCTATATATTTATACCGTTTATTGTTATTGATTTAGTCGTAGCGGCTTCTCTTCTCTCTATGGGCTTAATGATGCTTCCCCCTGTGATGGTGAGTTTACCTTTTAAGATAATTTTGTTTATACTAATCGATGGCTGGAATCTGCTCGTTTATGAATTGGTTAGGAGTTATAAATGACAGAGATCGATGTTATTTCTCTAATTCGTGATGCATTAATCATAACGATTAAAATATCATCGCCTATATTAGTAACGGCCTTAGTGGTTGGTTTGTTTATCGGAATTCTTCAGACAACAACTTCTATCCAAGAGCAGACTATAGCCTTTGTTCCTAAGTTATTTGCAATTTTTGTAGTTATCATAGTTTTTGCATCTTGGATGGTTAGGACAATGATCGATTATACAAAGAATATATTTTTTATGATAGAGAAGTTTTAACAATTTATGGAGTATTTTGTAAATAACTTTCAGGTCTTCATGCTAATGTTTGCAAGGCTACTCGGTTTGTTTATGATTACTCCTGTCTTCTCATCTGAATCAATACCTGTAACACTAAGAATGATTTTATCCTTTTTGATAACTATCATCCTTTTTCCTGTATCATCTGGCTTTTTACCTGTAGTTCCAGCAGATATGCTTACCTATGGACTTTTGGTTATCTCTGAAATCATGATTGGTCTTTTAATAGGCTTTATGGTTACAATATTTTTTGCAGCCTTTCAAATGGCTGGAGATTTTTTCAATGTTCAGTTAGGTTTTGCCTATACTGAAGTCTTAGATCCAATGACTCAAGTTTCTCTACCAGTGATTTCTTCCTTAAAGAATCTAATGGCAATTCTAGTTTTTTTATCTATGGGCGCGCATCGCATGATGATCAAGAGTCTTGCTTATTCTTTTGAGAAAATTCGTATTTTAAATTTCAATCCAGAGACCAACCAAGGAATCTATAAATCTCTGGAACATGCAATCGGTGCTATGTTTGTTGTAGCTTTCAAAATTAGCTTACCTGTTCTAGGAATTTTATTTTTAGTTACTATTGCTGAAGCATTAATGGGAAAGGCTGCTCCCCAACTCAACATTTTACAGTTAAGCTTCCCAATTAAAGTTTTAATCGGACTGATTGTACTTATTTCTATTACATCTTTCATAGTTGCCCAAATGGAATCTGCATTTATGGTTTCCTTTGATAAGATAGATGAATTGTATCGGGGTTGGCCGAATTGAACCTTATAACTGATAAAGACTGGGTTTATTTTGGAACAGCTGAATGGTCAATCATCGATGACTTTCGGATCAATCTTCAATTATTTGCTGCGGAAGATGAGGGAAGAACTGAGCCTCCATCAGAACGTAAGCGAAGAGACGAAAGGGAAAAAGGTAATGTTCCAAAGTCACCTGAACTAAGTTCGGCGGTTGTTTTGTTGGCAGCTACTGTTCTGCTTTATATTATGGGTGAATTCTTTATTAGAAAATCCGCCTTATTTATGAGAAAGTATCTGCACTTTGCTAGAGATCCTGGCGAATTCAATTCAGAGAGCTTTACAATTTTGCTAAAAGAAGCCTCCTGGGATATTTTTACTATGCTTGCTCCCCTACTTGGTGTTACCTTTGTTTTTGCAGTATTAGGAAATATTTTGCAAGTTGGTCTGATGTTTGCCCCTAGAGCGATGGAATTTCGATTTGAGAGACTTACTCCAAATTTTAAAAGAGTTCTACCAACTAGACAAACTCTATTTAATCTAGGTAAGTCCTTGATGAAGGTTGCCCTCATTGGTTGGGTTAGCTATTTTATTGTATCACAAGATTTTCTTAGGATTATGCTAACAGGCGATATGGGAATTATGCAGGCTTTGGAGCTTATTTCCTTCTCAGGATTTAAGATATTTACTATAGTTGGAATTATCCTACTTGTAATCGCAGTTGCGGATTTTTATTACCAAAAGTTTGAGTTTGAAGAAAACTTGAAACAAACTCCCAGTGAAGCAAAACGTGAGATAAAAGAACAAGTCGGGGACGGAGCACTTATCGCAAGAAGAAGACAAATCATGCGTGATATTGTAAGCTCCAATATGTTACAGAATGTTCCAAAAGCTGATGTGGTAATTACCAATCCGATTCATTTTGCAGTGGCTCTCGCTTTTAATTCTTCAGTTGACGCTGCACCTAAGGTAATTGCAAAAGGGGAAGACCAACTCGCATTAACAATCAAAGACATAGCTCGTAAGAATAATATTCCTATGGTGGAAGATAGACTGCTCGCCCAACAATTGTATAAGATGGTTGAGGTGAACCAAGAAATCCCCTTTAATCTTTATCAAGCAGTTTCTATTGTATTTGTTAATCTTAGGAAATACCAATCGATGTCAGGTAGGAGATAAATATGGAAAAAAAGCCATGGTATACTAACTCAGATATCATCATCGGTACAGGTGCTTTAGCTATATTAATGATGTTAATTGTTCCTCTGCCTGGATTTATTTTAGATATTCTTTTGATTGTAAGTATCGGAGTCGGAATTATAATCTTATTAACTTCTCTGAGTGTTGCAGAAGCTATGGACTTTTCTATTTTCCCAACTCTACTTTTGATAACTACATTATATAGACTAGCACTTAACGTATCAACTACGAGACAGATTTTGAGTAAGGGAGCAGCTGTCAACTCACAGGTGATAGAGGCTTTTGGAACCTTCGTTGTCGGTGGGGAAGGCGGACTTGGTAAATATGTTGTTGGTTTTATTATCTTTATCATTCTTATCATTGTTCAGATTGTTGTTATCACAAAAGGTGCTACAAGAATTTCTGAAGTTGCAGCAAGATTTGCCTTAGACGGTCTACCTCAGAAACAAATGGGTATCGATATGGAGCAGAACTCGGGTGCCATCACTGAACAGCAGGCAATGACCAAACGTAAAAGACTTGAACAAGAAGTGAACTTTTACGGAACCATGGATGGAGCGAGTAAATTCGTACAAGGAGATGTTCGAGCTGGACTCATTATAACAGGAATTAACCTTTTGGGTGGAGTTATCATTGGAGTTTCCATTCGAGGTGAGTCTTTTGCAAGTGCAATTGAAACCTATGGAAAATTTACCATAGGTGATGGACTAGTCTCTCAGATTCCAGCACTTTTAATTACAACTGCAACTGGTCTGATTGTAACACGTTCTAGTTCTATTCAATCTTTTACGGGAGAGTTTAAGAAACAATTATTTACCAATTCAAAAATTCTTTATATAGTTGCTGCTGCCTTGGGTCTTGCAGCATTGATCCCTGGTCTTCCTTTCATCTCTCTTATCGTTCTGGGAGGTTTCTTTGGTTATCTTGGATACTATATGGAGAGAGCAGCTAAGTTACAAGTTGAACTCATAGAGAAAAATGAAGAATCTAAGGTAACTGAAAAAAAACCAGAAGATTATCTCGAGGAGATTCGAACCGAATCCATAGTCGTTTCACTTGGTCTAAACCTTTTGCCCTTGGCAGAAGTTAAGGATAGAGGTCTTCTGCTTTCACAGATAGCCAATACTCGTAAAAAATTTGCATCAGACTATGGTTTGGTGATACCGCCTGTTCGAATTATGGATAACTTGGAAATTCCCCAGGATAATTATACCATTAAAATCAACGGTGTTGTGGTTGGGGAAAGTTCTATTAAGCCCGATAAACTCATGGCCTTAGACAACCAGAAGCAAGTAGAAGATCCTATCCCGGGTGACAAATTCACTGAGCCAACTTTTGGAATGCAGGCACTTTGGATAGATCCTGATCTGAAGAGTGAAGCAGAAACGAAAGGTTATACAGTAGTGGATCCATCCACTGTTATCATCACTCATTTGAAAGAATTAATTTTAACTTATTCAGCCTCTCTACTTGGAAGAGAAGAAACTCAGTCTTTACTTGAGCATGTTCGTAAGTCTAAACCAACTTTGATCCAAGAATTAGGCTACGAAAAAGAAGGCAGACTTGGAATTATCCAGCAGGTCTTACAAAATATGCTAAAAGAAGGTCTACCAATTCGTGGTCTTCCTGTAATCCTAGAATCCATTGCAAATAATATTTCCAAGTCCACTGATCCGAACTATTTGTCCGAGGTTGCAAGACAGGCTATCTCAAGACAGATTGTAAATGAATATATTCACAGCGATGGGAAGTTATACGTGATAGGTGTTGATCCTAGATTAACAGAAAGATTATCCAAGACTTTAGTAGATGATCCATTGGAAGGAAAGGTCATTGCAATTGGAACGGATCTTAGACGTAAGATGATAGAGTCCATTCAGGTCGAGTATAAGAAAGCCTTAGAAAACAATCGGTTCGCAATTTTTATAACAAACCGATACCTAAGGATGCCTTTATTTGGATTTATATCAAGAGAATTACCGGCAAGAAATTTCGCAGTACTTGCCATAGAAGAAATACAAACATTCAATAATATAGAATTAGTGAGTCAGTTGACCATTAGCCAAGCAGAAAAACAACAGGAGGAAGGCGCAGGAGTAGGCGCTTAAAAGATTTATGGATTATGTTAAGATTAAAGGAAAAGATTTTCAAGATTGTTTGATGCAAATGAAGATGAAATATGGGCAAGAAGCTCATGTATACGAGCATAGAGTTCTAACGGAAGGCGGATTATTTGGAACGGGACTTCTTGCGAACAAAATGTACGAAATCGATGTTGCTATTCCTGAGAAAGCCTCTTCCAAAGAACGTGTAGAGAAAAAATTGAATGATCTAAGAGAACTTCTAAAGAAAAAAACAAATAGCCCTTCTTCTCCGGTAGTTAAGAAAAGTTTAGATAATCTTCCTCAGTTCCAATCCAAAAAACTTGTAGCCGCAGAGCCCCTACAATCAGTAAGAACAAGAGCACATGCAAATATAGATTTTAACTATGATGAGGATAGAGAAGTTCAAGAATTACTTTCCTCAACCTTGGAAGATATATCCGAGGTTGCAGAAGAAGAAATGTATTTTGCGGAACAAGAGAAGAGATCTGACTATAGAACAACATCTCAGAACTCAAAAGAAGAGTCGCAAGAGATTGGACTATCTTTTCAAAAGGAAATGATCCATCGTGTTCCAGAAAATAAAGACTTACTTTCTCCGGCATTAGATAAATTAAAAAATAAATTTATCAATGAAGGAATGAGCCAAGCTTATGCGAGTGAGCTAATGGAAGAAGTTGCGCAGCATCTTTCACCTTTGGAGAAAGGACGCATTGCTTCTGTTTGGGAAAAGGCTGCTGATGTATTGGAAGATCGTATCAAGGTTGATTCTGATCTACTAAGCGGAACTAAAAAGGGTAAACGTAAGGTAGTTTTTATCATAGGACCAACTGGCAGTGGTAAGACGACTACTGTTGCTAAACTTGCTGCAAAATATTTCCTGCACATGGGTAAGTCAGTCTCTCTTTATACTACTGACAACTACCGTATTGCTGCCGTGGAACAATTGAAACGTTATGCAGATACTATGGATCTTCCTTTTTATTCTGTAAAAGATGTTCGAAAATTTAAAGAAGCCTTACTCAGAGATGGATCAGAGTTAGTTCTAGTCGACACAGCAGGATACAGCCATAAAGATAGAGAAACTCTATATAAAATGAAAGAATTTTATTCCGCATTAGGGGAAAATGACCAATTAGAGAATATTTTGGTGATTTCATCAACAGTTTCCAGACAGAATGCGGTCGAAGTGTCCAAGGCATATGAAGAATTAGGGTATAATCGGATCATTTTATCTAAAATTGATGAGACAGATTATTTAGGTTCTTTCCTAGAACTTGCCGATACTAACCATAAGGAATTTGCATATTTTAGTGTGGGACAAGATGTTCCTTTCGATATTATCGCATCGGATAAAAAACTTCTTGCGGAATGTGTAGTATTTCCTGAAAAAATGAAAGGGATGACGGGGGAAGAGTTTACCGCCAAAAACTGATCCTGTTCCCTAATATAAAGGAAGATAAATCATGGATCAAGCCGCGAATCTTAGGAAACTGACGGAAGGTACAACAAATCTCAAATTAGTTCCAAATCAGGCAAGACCTATGACAAAAATTATTGCAATCGCATCAGGAAAAGGAGGAGTTGGGAAATCAACTCTCTCAGTAAATTTGGCAATTGCGATTGCCAAAGCTGGTCATAAAGTTTTAATTTTTGATGGGGACTTGGGCCTTGCGAATATCAACGTACTACTTGGAATTATACCAAAATACAATCTATATCATGTTGTAAAAGGTCATAAAAGCCTTAAAGATATAATTATACAGACACAAGATGGTGTAGACATTATTGCAGGAGCCAGTGGGTATTCCCAACTTGCTAATCTAAATGATACACAAAGAAATAATTTAATCAAAGGTTTTGCAGACCTTGATAACTATGATTATATGATCATTGATACAGGTGCTGGAATTTCTAGTAACGTAATTGGGCTGGTAATGCCAGCAGATGAGGTTATTGTTGTAACGACTCCAGAACCAACGGCAATCACTGACTCCTATGGATTGATCAAATCTATTGTCAGCCAGACCAAAGATAAAAATCTAAAAATTATGGTGAACCGAGTGAGATCCGCTATTGAAGGTAAAAAGGTTGCCGACAGAGTAATCGATATCTCTGGCCAATTCCTGGAAGTCCAAGTGGAGAATCTTGGTTTTATTTTCCAGGATGAGGAAGTGGAAAAAAGCATTCGCGAGCAAAAACCATACATTACCAATAGTCCAAGATCAAAAGCAGCTGCCTGTTTAACACGTATCACTCATACACTTTTGCAGACAGAAAATACAGATTCAGACACAGAAGGTCTTGCTGGTTTCATTAAGAAATTTTTTAGTTTTGTTGACTACCGTGAGAAAGAATTAGAAGAAAGAATGCTAGAAGACGACGATATCTCTGATAAAGGTTAAATCTTGAGCTTACAAATCCTTTTTATCGCAATATTTGCAATTTTAGCATTTTTAATCAGCACAACTGCTGGATTCTTAGTTGGGAATAGGGTATCGTATATTTTTTTCGTATCTATGACCTCAGTTGTAAGCTTTGCGATCTTTGGATTTGGGGTTCATAAAATTCTAGAATTGAAAGTTCCTGAATTTTTAGCATTTTTAGGTGGAATTTCTATGGATGATGAATTTGGTGAAAATAGCTCCAGTTCTGAATTAAATGGAATGAATCCAAATGAATTTAGAGAAGGTGCTGATGGTGGCTTTTCTTTGGATGCTGGAAATACGGATGCTTCTGAGAAAGAAAGACTTCTGCAAAATGCAAAATCTGGAAAATTTGGTGATCACATCGTAGTTGATAAAATTCCTATAAAAAATGAGCCAAAACTCATGGCGGAAGCGATCCGAACCATGATGGCTCGAGATGATGAGTAAATCATTTTTTTAAGACATAAATAAAAAAATACTATCCTAATTTCTCTTTTCGTTCGATTTTTACAGAGGAAAGATAAATAAAGTAGCTTCACATTATGTCTAGAATCATGGAAAAATTTAACAGTCGGGATGAGCTTGAGCTTTGGAAAGAGTATCGAGTAGATAAAAATCCTGAAATCCGAAGCTATATTGTCGAAAAATATTCTCCCCTAGTTAAGCACGTAGCTGGAAGAATTGCAATCGGAATGCCTCAAAATGTAGAGTTCGATGACCTTGTTAGTTACGGCGCATTCGGTCTGTTAGACGCAATAGAAAAGTTTGACCCCTCTCGTGAAATAAAATTTAAAACATATGCAATGACTCGGATTCGTGGTTCTATTTTTGATGAACTAAGATCTGTTGACTGGATCCCAAGATCTATTCGCCAAAAGGCAAAACAATTAGAGCAGATTATTGGAATGCTCGAGAACAAAGAAGGCAAAAAAGTAGAAGACGAAGAGATTGCCAAAGAGATGGGAATCTCTATGGAAGAATTTAATTCTTTACTTACTAAGATTTCTGGAACTTCTTTGGTTTCTCTAAATGATATTTGGTTCTTAGGTGATGAAAATGATGAGGTATCTTTTATGGAGACTTTAGAGTCGCCCATGAATATGAATCCTGACAACATCATTGAAAAGGAAGAAATCAAGAATGTAATTGTAGAAGCAATTAAGACTCTTCCTGACAAAGAAAAGAAAGTTATTGTTCTTTATTATTATGAAGATTTAACCCTGAAAGAAATTGGTGAAGTGCTAGAAGTTACTGAATCAAGAATATCTCAATTACACACAAAGGCTGTCTCCCGGCTTAGATCTAAACTCGGCAAGGTGAAGAACGCTATCACAAAAAGGTAGCATACTATGTCTGTTACAGAAATCCTTTCCGATGAATTAAAAGAATTAGATAGAAAGGAAACAGAAGAAGTTGAAGTTATAGGAGAGACAATCGAAGACTGTCTTCGACTTGCCTCTGAATACTTCAATCGTAAAATCCACGAACTAGACTACAGAGTAATTAAACGTGGTAAGAAAAAATTATTTTTCTCTGAGCCCTTTCACATTCGTGTTTCCATTATTCCAGAAGATGATATTTTAAATGAATTAGAATCCCTTGATGAAGCCTTAACGGGTGGATCAGGGAAACTAACAAGTAAAGAGCTCCGAGATATTATTGAACCAAAAGACAAAGATGGTTACACTACTGTCAAAATATACAGACAGGGTGTATTCTTAATTGTTGTTCCTCCTGTTGGAAATGGTAAGAAAGTAAAGCTGGACGATGTTGCCAAAAAATTATCTTACAGAGGCATCTCCCAAGTAGAGCAATCTAGAATAAAATCAATAGTTGAGAAAGCGACCGGTAGTTCCGAACTCATATCAAATCAGAAGCCTAGACCTAATATGGAAGCAAGCATGCTAACGGACATTAGTTCTGATCAGATGAGAGCTAATGTCACATTAATTCCAGCAAAGCCAGGTGGTAGAGACTTAGAAGTCCAAGACGTAGCCAATGCCTTGAAATCTATTGGTGTTGTTTATGGTATTAAAGAAGATTTAATTAAGAAATATCTCGATGAAGAAAAGTATAATGTTCCTTTTGCGGCAGCTGAGGGTGATATTCCCGTCAATGGTAAGGCAGCTGAAATTCGTTTTCATGTTCGTACAGAAAAATCTGTTAATTTCCGTGAAGATGCATCAGGTCGAGTTGACTACAAAGATCTAGATCTAATTGAGAACGTTGTCGTTGGACAATTGTTAGCTGAGAAAATTCCTGCTCAACCAGGTAAGTTTGGACGTAATCTTTATGGTATGATGCTACCTGCCAATGATGGTCGAGACGTTGAATTGAAGCAAGGCAAGGGTACTATACTTTCGGAAGATAGAACCAGGTTAACAGCGGAAGTCAACGGACAGGTTCTTTATGTTCTGGGAAGACTCTCTGTTGAGACCGTCTATCGTATTAACGGAGATGTTGGAATTAAAACTGGAAATGTTACCTTCCTAGGTTCCATCGTAATTACTGGAAATGTGGAAGATAATTTCCATGTGAAAGCGGCAGGAAATATTGAAATTTTTGGAACAGTTCAGAAGTCGGTAGTTGAGGCAGACGGAGATATTATTGTAAGACAGGGGATAACAGGTCGTGAAGAAGCACGTATAGAATCTACAGGTGGGAATATTGTTGCAAAGTTTATACAAAACGCAACCTGCATCACCGACAAAGATATCTTAGTCCAAGAAGGCATCATGCATTCCAATCTTATGGCAGGAGGTAGAGTTCTATGCAGGGGCAAGCGTGCTCAGATTGTGGGTGGAACCATCCAAGCTACCAAATTAATTGCTGCAAAAGTTATAGGCTCACCTGCGAATCCACAGACAGATCTTATTGTTGGAAACAATCCCAAGATACAAAAGCAGATCAAAGAATACGAAGATAAGAAAGCTGAAAACCAAGCAAAGAAAGACCAACTTACCAAAACTCTTAAGACTCTAAAAGCTAGAAAAGAAACAGACCCTGCTTCTTTTACACAAGAAAATGAACAGCATCTACAGAAATTAAGTGCTGGTGATAAAAAGTTAGAAAAACGAATTGAAGAATACAACCAAGAAATAAACACTTTAACTGCTTACATGGAAGAACAATCTGCACATGGTAGAGTCTCTGTCGAGAAGACTCTATTTGGTGGTGTGACTATCAAAATTAAAAATGCAGAATACAAAGTGAAGAACGAAGTAAAATTCAAAACTTTCCTAGAAGAAAATGGGCAAATTCGCCAGCTTCCTTATGAAGATCCAGATGGTGGAAAAAAGGACTGGAGAAAAAAACGCAGCCGTGGTAGAGTATCCTAAAAGAACCCTATTCAGCTAATGCTGAATCTCCGAAAGAAGGATTGTTGTTGGTAGACATCTGAATCCGGAGGCAAGTATGGAAATCCTTGCGTTAATCTCTATAAACATAGCATTCGCTTTAGGAATGTATGTATTTTTTTCTGCTAAGATGACCAAGACTCTGAAAGAGAGCCAAGGTGTTCAACTAGAGAAAAAAATACGATCTTTCTATGCTGATTTTATTCATCAATCTGACCAATCCATTGAGTTATTAGATTCTAAACTACGCGGTCTACGAGATCTGATTCAACGCGCAGAGAGATTGCAGAGCAATCTTAAAGAAGATTCAGATGTAGGTTCAGGAATTAGCCTTCAACTTCAGAATCTAATCAATAACTCTAAGCAGGTATTAAATAATACTAACAATGGTTTTGAGACGAAAAAGGAAGAAATTAAACAAATTCCCATTCCTTATCCTTACATGGAACCCGCTCCGAATAAAATTGCCTTAGGTATTGCAAATGCTTACACTCAAAATGAACCAGTAGTAATCAGTAAACCTGATGTTCCATTGGAAGAATCATCGTCCCTTATAGCTAGTATTGGTAAAAGGGTTAAAAATATTGTTATAGGTTCGACATTTGATGAAACACAAAATATATTTCAAAATCGACCAGCCCCATTAATAAAACAAGAATCAAATTCTAATTCTATAGCGTACTTAGTGGATGGAGATCCTTTTGCTGACCAAGAAAGCACAAGGATAAGAAATCTTGATGATGAAAAGGAAAAAGAAGAAGGAAGTTTTCTTTCTACACTAACTCAGGTAGAAGAAATTAGAAATCCTAAACCTAAGGATTCCATTACTATATCTCCAGAATCCGTATTAAAAGAATTACCCCCAAGTGCAACTAAGATTGATAAGGTTGTATTCCTTTTGACTAAAGGTTATTCTCACGAGGAAGTTGCTGATGTTATGAATCTCGGTTATAGAGAGGTCTTACTTATCGAAACTGTCAAAATGGACAAGAGCAGACGCAAATAAGCAATGAATCTCCAGTTAATGATTAATAGAGATGTTTGTAAATTAAAGAGAGATTGATGGAAGATTATTTCGCTCTAAACATTGGATTTTCCAATATAATTCTTTTGCCCAAAATAGTTGGAATCATGTCTTCTGATTCAGCTGGAGCGAGGAGACTGAAGTCGGAAGCTAAAGGGACAAATATGTTAGCTGATGCAACAATGGGCCGTAAGACACGTTCTATTATCCTAACTACTTCTGGACATATATTTTTATCAGCTATTCGTCCTGAAAGTTTAGTAAAAAGACTTGAGAAAAAAGATAATTTGATTGCTAAAGAAGAAGAGATCGAAGATTTTAAATCAACAGAATTAGATTGATTTAGAGGTTTTTGAATTGAGCGGAGTCGATACCAGCAATAATACTGCGAAATTATTTATCATTTCTTCCGTAGCAGGTGGGGGTAAATCCACCTTGATAGCAATGCTGCTCAAGAAATATCCTTTTCTGAAATTTTCTGTATCATGCACCACTAGAAAACCAAGAAAAGGTGATATCTTAGGTGTTACTTATGATTTTATTACAGTTGAAGAATTTGAAAAGGGAATAGATCAAGATGAATTTTTAGAATGGGCTAAAGTTCATGATAACTTTTATGGTACTCCGAGAAAATACATAGAGTCTGCAATCAACAACAATGAAAATATTATTTTAGATATAGATGTCCAAGGTGCACGAATTGTAAAAGAAAAACTTCCTAATTCAAAATCTATATTTATTCTACCTCCTTCAGAAGATGTATGGATACAAAGATTGATAGGTCGGGGTTCTGATGATATGGAAAGCATTCAAAAACGAATAGAGAATGGAAGAAAAGAACTCTTAGAAAAAGAAAAATTTGATTATCAAATTATCAATGATAAATTAGAGCAATCCTTTGAGGATTTAGAAAGAATTATTTTTAATTGATATTTTTCCATAATAGAGAATTAAAAATATATCATTGCCTTGAATTAAGTTAATTTATTATTTTTAATAATATACATTTACTAATTTTTAATTGACCATTCTTGAATTATAACTGAGTGTTAATTTCTATCTTTAGAATTTGAGGTAAAGCTATGGAAAATAAAATTTTTAAATCGATCATTCTTAGTGGATTTTTACTTTTTCTAAGCCAATGTCTAACATTCTATGAGAGAATACCTAATGTTGAAGAGCAAATACTTCAAGAAAGTAAAATTTCTAATGCACAATCAAAATCAATTCCGCCTACTGAAATCAAAGAGCCAATAAAGTTTTGGATTGATTTACCTATTGAAGAAGGAAAGACTTTTGGAAAACTTCAATATGATTCCATAAAACCAACCTTGGAACTAAGAGTAAAAGATTTTAGAGAACGGAAGAATAACTCATTTTCATTTTTTTGCATGCTTAGTGGATTAACTCTTACTATTTTACCTTGTTACAAGGAAAATGATATTGAGATAAAATTTGATATCAATACTACTTTAATTTTTGAGAAAGATAAGTCGGTAACTCAACTTGTAAAACAAAAGGAATTTGTATGGTTTCCTTTTATTTTAGTTTCTGCATTTATTGGAGATAAATCTCCTGAAGCGGGTGATCTTATTGCTTTAGAAGAAGCTCAAGAAGGAATCATAAAAGAAGCTAATCCATTTTTTGAGAAGATAGCTAAGAAGAGAAAAGATTTAAAACCAATACTTAGAAATTCTAAAGCCTATCCTGTTTTATT